>Ga0074193_1000609_pt1 | contig 56494 bp, 39 predicted proteins | sample EPASupsiteHSE605_FD_64523 | JGI IMG/M metagenome (GOLD analysis project Ga0074193, IMG submission 64523) | Bioremediated contaminated groundwater from EPA Superfund site, New Mexico - Sample HSE6-05 | ecosystem: Environmental > Aquatic > Deep subsurface > Groundwater > Contaminated ...
AATCACTCAAAACAACCCGATCTTTAGAAAAATAATCATCTCTGAATCTCTTTAAACACAACAAAACACCTTTTTCAACATGTTTTGTTTTATCCTGACACTGAAAAACAACTTCTGGCATCAACAAAAAAAATGCCAACTTACACACAATAAAAGTCTCTCTCCACTCTGAAGGTGAAAATGATCCAGTTGAATCATTAATGATTATTTAGGATAATATCAAAATAAATATTCTTATAGTCTGTTTTCATTTTCTAATCATCTTGAATCGGCAATAAGATAATGATTTCTAATGACAAACCATTTCGTGCTGGTTTGAACTCTTCTGTTTTAGATTGAGAATTAAGATGAGTTATTGCTTAGATTTTTTAAATACTATTCACTCATATGCGATTGTATGAAGGGTGGATTATATTTTTGGATTCAAGGAATTAATGTTCAAATGAATCATTGTATTAATGAAGGTTTTTTAGTGGTAGTTCTGACAAATAACAACACAAACCTTGTATTGTCATAATCAATGATTCTTTTTAAACGAAACAAGGATAAACATTACTTCTCCATACATATGTTTTTCCTATTTTGATGATGCAACAAAGGGCAGAGATTGGGGAATAATTATCTTCTCTAGTAGAAAGTGAAATAAAGAGCCAAAATGAAACCGAAGAAGAGATTCAAGATAGTAATAACTCCTTTTTGAACAATGTGTTCTTGATGCAGAACATTTCCTGATTTCTTCTTCATGAAATAGAAGTAATTTTTCAATACTAGAATTTTTTAAAAACAAATCTTACCAAAAGTGCCAAATTTTACTAACACTTCCTAAAGATGAAAGAAGTTTTCCCCACATATACTAAGTGCCTTGAGAGTTTTCTTCAGCAAAACGAGTTAAATGTTGACATATTCCTTAGAAATCAGAAGAAATTGTTGTTTCCGTTATTAGACAAAGCTTATTTGCTAGAGTTGTTGTCTAAGTGTGAAGAGAGGTTTAAATCAGAGCCCGTTTTGTTGAATATCCGCTCGCCTATTGTAATTGTAGGGGATATTCATGGACAATACCTTGATTTGATTAGGATTTTGTCCGATTTTTCTCTTCCTCCGACTTCTAAGTATTTGTTCTTAGGTGATCTCGTTGACAGAGGGGAGTTTTCAATTGAAGTTACTATTTTAGTTTGCCTTTTGAAGCTGGAGTTTCCAGATCATGTTTATATAATCAGAGGGAACCATGAATTCAAGGAATTGTGGAATATGGGAGGATTTTTAAATGAAATTTTGGACCAGTATGACCAAGATGTTGTGGATGCATTTGAATCAATGTTTTCATTTCTCCCTATGAGTGCAATTGTTAATGATAGCATAATATGCCTTCATGGAGGAATTTGTCCCCATATTAAATATAGGGAACAGTTGGAGTCCATAGAAAGACCCATATTTACGTTTGATGATAAGAGAATAGCTGGAATTCTTTGGTCGGATCCTACAGCTTCCAATCCATTTTATACGCAATCCCAAAGAGGTGTAGGAGTATATTATGGAGAAACAGCACTATCACAGTTTCTATCAGCACACAACCTTAAATTTCTTATCCGAGGCCATCAGTGCGTCCAAGGAGTCGAAATTACTCTCAATGGTCTATGCCACACTGTATTCAGTGCTTCCAATTACTGTGGAAAAACCAGAAACAAAGGTGGCGTGATATTTATAGATAAGCAAGGTTATATGCTAACAACATTTTATGAACCAATGAGTCTACTTTTAAGAACGGCTGCTGATTTCTTCTACAATGATAATGGTACAGTCATTATAGTTAAAGGCAAAACCAGTTCTAGGACTAATATCGAACAAGTTCCACAGTTCACAGACAGACTACCTCAAATTGCGAATAAATCTGGTGCAAACCAGGTTACAACTGAATGTGTTCAAGTCGGATATTTTGAAAAAAGGCGCGTTAAATTTAGTTCAAGTCGAAAATCAATAAATCCTAAGAAGAATCCAGCTCCCATTGTTGCACCAGCAAACTCTGTATAATAAATAAAGTTTTAGTTACATGGTTCTATCCTTTTTGGACGTGTGTTGTTGTTATTATTGAGATTCTGATTATCATTTTGATTATGGCTTTTGTTTATCCGATTACTATGCATGTCTGGCATGGAAAGGATCGGTAAAGCATTAGGATCAAGAGATACATTGCTTGATCTAAAATAACTATGATTAACAGCATTTTCAGGTGTTATTCTATTCGCAGGATTCAGTTCAAGCATTGAAACGAGTAAATCTATTATTCCATGCTCAGCTTCAGGTATGGTTGATTGAAGATGTGGTACAAGGGTACTGGTATAGCGATAGTTTAATATCATAGTATTGTTCCCACAATCTCTCCAGTTTGGCCAATTCTCATCATTTGGAGTCCCGCATATCTTAAAAATAGTCTGAAGTTGCGATGAATCATTCTTATCTCTTGTTGAAAAAAGATGCTTCTTTGTGAGAATTTCATAAAATATGCACCCTGCAGACCACATATCAACTTCTGTACCATACTTCTCACACCCAAGTAGTAATTCAGGGGGCCTATACCATTGAGTTACAACATTGCTAGTATATTTTTCATTCGGAATCAAGTCTCGAGCCAATCCAAAATCACCAATTTTCAAAATATTTTTCTTATTGATAAAAACATTGGCAGGCTTCAGATCTCGATGAATAATCCTTTTAACCCTCAGGAAATGAAGAGAGAGCAAAATTTGTTTCATTATTGTATGAAAAAACCGGGAATCTAGAGCTACAGATACGTTTCCATATATTAAACCATTTAAATCAAATTCACAATATTCAAAAACCAGATAAATACCACGATCTTTCTTGCAAAAAAGGACCTGATATAATTTAACAATATTATCATGATTTAATTTGCTTAAAATGCTAACTTCTCTCAAAGAACTCTGTGGAAACCCATCATTATCCGCTAGTATTTTGATTTTTTTAATGGCAACAATTCTTTTCGATTCTGTATCAAAACATTTTTGGACAATCCCATATGAGCCGCTCCCAATATCATCTATAACTTTGAATTTTTGAGAAATATCATCAATAATGCAATGTTCAAACATAATGATATTTGGGGATGTCATATATGTCATATCCCAACAAAAACAAAAGAAAAAAACATGTATTTATATACACCATGTATTAATAAAACCATCAGAATCACCACTAACAATCGAATTGGATATATTAATGACTGAAGTTATCGAACCATTATGCTTATGTATTGATTGGCCATTAGAATAACGAAACGGATGGTATTGTTTTTGATTCTTATTAAGATGAATATGCTCTGTTCGTCGATCAAATAATCTTTGAACAATGTTTCCTTGTTCTTGGATGTATGAAGCAGACCAGTTATCAAGTAAGATTGCCCCTCCTTCAAATGGAATGCCAAACACATTATTGGCATTTATCTCTTTAACTATGGAGTGCGATGGTTCTTCATAAATGTTAGCTCCCTCGTTGTATGTTGCCATATAATTTATTGTGGAATTAAATTCAGACTTCATGGGTATCAAATTTTTGATAGGTGGCGTCGTGTTGAACCAAATTGGCATTAGCATCCTCATGTCTATCAGCGACAAAGCTCCTTCAGCAAATCCAACACCAATACTAAAATCAGTGTTTGGCCAAAGACAATGAGTCTTTATGTGATAATCTTTATAGGTAATGCTATTAACAATTTGTTTCATTCTTGGATCAACAATTTTAATATCGCTTTGCGATAAGCATAAGAGAGTGTTTTTTGCTCCGGCGGATATTGACAATATCTCTTCTTCAAAATTGATGATTTTGGTGTTTCTATGCACATTTAGATCCATTCCTTCTAAAAGTCCGGATCGATAGCCTATAAATAATGAGTTATCTGATGATGATGCAGAAGAAATTGGTTCTTTCACCATCTTTGAAAGTGTTTCATTGGGATACGAGTTACTTTGATTTGGGAGAACATAGAATTTTATCCTTTTGCTTCCTACTATAGCTGCAAATCTATTTGATGGAAGGGGCAATAGCAAGGAAACTTTTTGAGAAGAACATTTTAATGATGATAAAAATTTTGGAGAGAGTAGATTATTACAACTAGGGTTGATTTTCTCTTGAGCTGTATGATGCTCTTTAGCTTTCTTTGATGATGGTGTGATAGAAATAGGGGGCTCAAATGCAAAAGAATATAGTGTGCTGTCTTTGGTATCTATCGGAAGCATAATAAAGAGTTTGTTTAAATGATATCGAATAGAAGGATCTGGATAGTAATAATACTTCCTGAGAATCATAATAATTTCATAGGAATCTCTTTGGTGAATAATTCTACGAGCAAAGATCAAGCATAGGAATTCAAGCATTTCTGTTAATAATTGAGTCGATGGTGAACGACTTGAGATATCTATACAAATAGGGATGACAGAATCTTGACATTGTTCAAAATATATTTTGTTATCATGTCTGTTTCCAATCGAATAGTACTTATATAATATCCTAATAATCTCTGTTTTAAATTCTTCACCTGGATGATTGAAAGAAGTCAAAAGAACAAAGAATAACGAAGACAAAACTAGGCTACCGCCTGCATGAGCTACAGCTTTCATTGATCGTGCAAATACTCTGAAAGTGCTAATATTATCGGTGGTAAAAACCAACGAAAAAGCAGTGGAAAACGATAATAGAGCCATTGGTGACAATCTTTTCAACTCTACAGCATATTTAGGAAGAAAATCAGCTAGTATAAGCATGCTTCTTGGGTCATTCCGTTGCCATACATTGGTCAAAGGTCTTTGTAAGTATAATTCAAAAATACCAGAAAATTTAGCAGGAATACTTTCTACCGAAGACAAAATATCAATAATAAACTGTAATGATGATAACAATAAAACTGGATTATCAATATACAAAATAGATACAACACAGGGTAATGATCTCTCAAGTTTAATTGAATCAGAAAAGCCATTTGAGAAAGATGAGAAGTGCGGCAAAAGACATAATAAATCACCAAGATTGTCACACAATAATATTTTATCGCATATAAAATCTAATGCAATAATCCTTGTTTCTATATCTTCTGTTATTGCAATGGATACTAGACGAGGTACATCAATTGATGTTTGAAAGGAATTACTAATTCGATAACTTCTAAATAGATCAAGAAAAAGCTTGAATCCAATGGGGAACAAAATATTTGAAGTATTGTCATACAGCGAGGCAAAAAATTGCTTTCTTTCATTAGGATCTAGTTGTACCAAATTTTGTATAGAATATCTAACCTTTTCGTCCGAAATTTTGCTCAATTTCTCTGTTAAATCGAATTTTCCTTGGCTATATTTAATTGCTGATGTAGTATCAAATAAATGTTCACCATCAGTAAATAAAAAGTACATGAGACATCCAATTGAGAAAAAATCAGCAACTTGTAGATCAATATCGCTGTTATTATCAACTGATATACGCTCAGGTGCAAGATAAAACCCGCTATTATTAGAAGTAGAAAAAAAATGATAATAGAGGTGCATCTTGTTGGGATTTACCAACATGGGTTTGAATGGGGCAAGATCAACAATCACCGTCTCTAAGGAGGGATGAACAAAAATATTAGACGGCTTCAAATCTCCATGATATAATCCAATAGAGTTCAACGTATTAATTGAGTAACCAATCTGATATATAATCCACAGTTTTTCGGTGTGTGTTAATGATGGTATTTGTATCGTTAAAAAATCAACAAGAGATCGATCAAATTTTTTTCGAATTAAAAATGCAGAAGATCCCGAAATTACAGTATAATCGTAATGTTGCACCCCATTTACTCCTTCTTTTTTTTGTTCATAATTCTGAAAATACTCTTGCCAATATTTAAAACGAGGTAGAGATGCCAAAGAGTCATTATACTCATATGCTTTAACAATAAATTCTTCATTCTCTTGATTTTGCCTGAAACCATCAAAAACCATGAAAAAAGTCCCGGAATCAAGATGGCTCTTTATATTATATCCGATTTTTTTTAATGGTTGAGAATACCAGTCTTGAAAAGACGGGATGACAACCGAGTTACCCATCGAATTGAAATTTAAAAAAACGACAACACAATTTATATTCATTGGTTAGAGATGGCATTAGCCTCAGCTATTTGTTTCCATTTCTCGAGATTTTCCTTCACAGCTTCTGCGTTAACTTTGAGTTCTGGGAATATTCTTGATATTCCTTGATATAGAGGAAGACATATGAAGTTATAGAAACCAATTTGTCCCTTTGGAACATCTTGATGTTCTCGATCATTTAATGGCGAAGAAAAGTCTAAACCTTGTGACTTTTCCATATCTCCTTGTCTATAAAACTCTTCACATAGAACATCGCACCATTTTCCCGCAATTTCGAATGGTCTTGATACATTTGATATATCGGCAACTTTAAGCAACATAGTTAAACCCATCAATCGATGAGATTCAGATGACAGGTTAATGGATCCTTCATCAATAATGTCATTTGCTTGTTTTACAAGCTTAAAGTGATGTGCCATGTCTGTTGAAAGAATAAGGTGACAAATCCAGGACCATACTTTCTTTAATTCTTGTGGATTTAATTTATGGAAAATATTGGATTCTTCTCGGGATATAATCCTAATTGCAATTGTACAATGGTGAGTTTCCATCACGCTTTGGTCCTTAAATAGAATACCGAGAGGTGTTTCACTCCTAACATTGTAAACATTGTTAAAACCCTGATGACCAGCATCATGACAAACTGCAGCGACACATAATGCTAAAAGCTCCAACTTTGTAAGAGTATTTTCAAAATTACATGTTTTAACTTGATAAAACACATATTGAAGAACATCAATTGCATGAATCCAATTGTGATATGGAGGCTCATTATACTCTTCTCTGAGTCTGTACAAGAAAGTAAAGAACAAATGATTAGAGATCTCAAAGTATTCCAATAGGTTAAATGAGCTGAAAATAAAGTATGCCACTTTAAATAAACCAATTCCATTCCATTCAATACAGAAGAAACTAATACCAGTTATTTCGGATTGCCTGGCAACAGGGATCATAAGTTTGGTAGGAATAGAATATACACTTTTCTCCATATCTCCAATCCAATTGGACATTTCAATTTCGGACTGGCCTCTTTCATTAATATCGCGCAATAGTCTTGCTTCTAATGACATTGCTGAGAAAGTTGCAAAACTCTGTAGAAGTTTCAAATCGTCATTTGTAAAAGTACCATCAAGTTTGTTTATCATTTCAGCTACACCCAGAACATTTCCATCACTACCGACAACAGGAACAGCGAGAAGAGATTTAGTTTTAAATCCACTATGATAATCTATCATTTTGTTGAATCTTGGATCATGATATGCATCATTAACAATAATTGGTATTTTCTTTGTTGCGGCTGTGGCAGCAATGCCATTTGATAGCGTAATAGTTAATGGCATTTTACCACCATCTGCAATATATGATGTTAAAACATTCAATACATTATCTATTAAAAACAGAGAAGCTCTTTCAGCATTGATTACTGTACGAGCATTTTGCATAATATCAGATAATATTGTTTTAACACTCTGGTTGGATGATAGTGACAATGATACATTTAAAAAGCTTCTAAGTTGTTGAGTGGACTCAAATGAATTGGTATACATCTTATCATTCTCAAGCATCATCCCAACAAATGTTGAAAACACTCTTATAAACTGAGCATCACTATTAGAAAAAGGTTTCCCATCTCTCTTATTTAAAAATTGAATAACACCAATGGTTTCTTTTCGATTATTTATAACAGGAACCGATATTAATGTTCGTGTAAGGTAATTGCTATCATGATCGAGTGAAGCATCAAAATCCATATCATCATAAGCATTTGGAATATTGAATATCTTATTTCCTCTAAATGTTCTGCCAACAATACCGTGATCAATCGCTATGGATAATGGATTTTTAACACCCGTGTGAACTATTGTAACTAAACTCTCTTTGGTTTGATCATACTTAAATAAATAACAGCGATCTGCATTGACAAGCAACTGAAGCTGCTCCAAAGCCATTTTCACCACATCTTTCACAGGTGTGCCAAGGACTAAACGATCAACAGTGTCAAGAAGACCTTCAAAACATAAATGTTCTTTGGCATTACCATGCAAATTCAAACTTTGACTGTTCTTAATATTGTTTTGAAGTGCCAATGCAAGATATGGGGCCACTTCTCGAAGTGAGGTTTCATCATCTCTAGTGAAAACAGGAATTTCTTTCCGACCTCTGAGTACAATGGCATATTGAATCCCTAATTTTACATCATCTAAAGGAACAATCAAAACAGGTTCAGATTCTGTTCCATCCGAAACAGAATTATAGCTACTTTGCATCTTATTTAAAGAACAGTTAATTGGGCACCCTTTTGTCAATGATTCCCAAACAATACCCGCTTGATTTGGATCTACTGTTTTCCGATCTTTATAAAATTGATGAAGCTCTTTGTTTCGAGTATCATATTCCCATATTTCACATGATTTGCAATTGTATAATGACGTCATATTCCTTTGAATAACAAGCATGAATTGCTCAACTTCCATTGATTGCAGCATTTCTCCAACAAGTTCATGAGGAAACTTCACAATTCCTATCCAATGAGAGAACAATTTGAATTTTTTCACAAAAAACTGAATGAAATCAATATCATTATCATCAAACATAGGCTCTTTCATCTCTCTAGTTATTTCCACAACCCCGCAAACATTTCCATTATAATCCCACAATGGGAAGAGAACTGCATGCACTTTTCCAATAGGAACAACATCAGAGTCAATATCTTCAGAATATGATGCATGTTTTTGGCCAGATTCAATCTTAGTAAGCTCACGGGAAAAAAATGTGAAACCAACAACCCCAGAAGAGTGCGACACGGTTCTATGAAGCTTTTCAGAATATAATATATGTAGAGATGGTATATCCTGCCAAAATATCACATTATGTGCTTTAAGGGTAATTGAAATGGTTTCTTCAATTGCAGAGCTTAGTTTCATTTCCATTGCATTGATTAAAAATGCCTCAAAAACAGACTCATTCTGAATATATCTTTCAGAAACATGGCCAAATCCATGGTTTGATCTCGTGCTACTGTAAACGAATGATCCACTGTTGTTAAATCTATCATTTCCTAGGGGAGGCAAAATCGATTGATTTTTTGGCTCATTTTTATACTTCGAACCAACGGTATGACTTTGCGTAACTGGAAAAGAAATAGAACTACCTAACGGTGATTGGGGTAGTGTATTCTTTCCTTTGGCATATGGAGTCTGAGGATTAGGTAACTCGCCTCGATTATAATGAGAAAATGATCTGTTCCGCGTATAGGGCTGCTTCTTATTACTGTCCGTATTACCACTACCCTTCATATTTGATTATTTATAATTCTAAATTGATAACGTAATTTGAGCTCAATTTTTTGAAATCACAACGATTAAAACTAATTGAACTTTATGATAGTTTATTCTACATTATATAAAAGAGAGTCTATTTCTTTGATTTGAAGCTGGAGTCCATAGTGAGTTAAACAAGTCCTCATTGCTGGGTTCCGATGGGACTACTTTTCCTGGTATTATTATGTTCTCCGCATGATTGTTATGTGTAGAAAATGGTGGGAAAAAATCGAATTTTCCTGGCAGCCTCTCTGTTAGGATATTGTTAGGGATGAGTTTGATCGGAACTGATTTTATTTCTTGCGGGACTAATTCCTGGCTACTTGCAGATTCTGGCAATAGAGAATCGCTGCTGTTTTCGGATATATGTGAACTTTGAATATATGAAGATTTTTTTAATGGAGCATACTCTTTCATTTGGTTGATTTCAATTGGAGATCTCCTTTCATGTCCACAACTTATATTGAAACATTCTTCAGATAAACCTGATTGATATATGAGTGATTTTATAAGTTCATTTGTTTTTTCTTTGGTTAGCGCTTGAAATTCATCATCCGAATACTTAGCTTTGCGGGACCAACACGATGCTTCGATAGATTGTGCATATTCAGAAGCTTTTTTCTTAATATCCTCTGGGCTGGAGAATCCTCCAGTTTTATCAACAATAACCTGTAAAACTGAAGCTATTTGCATGGTAGATTCCTTAATCGACCTTTTCCTCTTAACATAATTTCGCTTTGAACCATTTCCCTCCATCCTATTATTTGTAATGATACTCATCGGTTTATTGAAATTCAGCAGTAGAGATTCAATAACCTGTAATTCTATATTTTGTGATATCATTCAGAAAATACAAAGCTTAATTTAATTGATAGGGTCATCTCATTCAATTCTTTTAAATCCAAAGAAAAACCAACTTTACTTGGATTAACTATCATTATTGGCTAAATTACACTGACCATCAACTATCGTTTTTTACCATAGATCCATTCAAAACAGTTGTTGACTTTTGTTAATCTATTTAATCGTATTATTTGTCAAAATGAAGTGCAATATTTGTTTTGATGTAGATTCGATACCCAAGGGACCATATAGTACTCCATATATTAGAACTAATGGTATTGAGGCTTCACTAAAAATTGTATTTCCGTTAATTGGAAATAAAAGATTTATGGCAACAATAATGTTGAGAAATTGTAGTGTGGGAACTTTTTCAGCGATTCAACATGTATGCATAATAAATTCAGCTACTAACAGGATGATTGAATATAAAAAGAAAGGAGATTTTATCATCGAAAAGAACGGAACCGGATCAAAATTGATAACATTTACTCAAACCGTTGATGAATTGCGTCTCAATGGGTATCTTTCCAACAAAACCGAACTTTCTTTGAATATTATCCCTTCAATGAAAATATGTAGTCCAACAACAACGCCATTAGTTTTAAATAAGGTTCAATTACCTGGAGTTTCCTACCGAGCTCATCAAAAAGTTGTTTATGATTCTTACCAAGAAACCGGATATGTAGGTTTGATGAATCTTTCCGCAACATGTTACATGAATTCTGTTCTTCAAATGCTATTCCATTTGCCTTTGTTTCGACAGCTAATCTACAGTTTAGATGTCTCAAAATCTGTTTCTGACCCAAGAAGAGATGTTATATTGAATCTCCAATTATTATTTAGTGAGATGCAACGATCAAAAACTCCAGTGAACACCAAATCCCTAACTGTGTCATTCGGATGGGATGATCAAACAATTTCTCAGCAACATGATACTACCGAATTTTGGCTTGTTTTGATCGATAAACTTAAAGAGAAGCTCAAAGGAGATGAGGTTTCATATAATCAGATTTCCGAATTGTTTACCATTAAGCAAGAAAAAATTGCATTTTCTTTATCTTCAAATATAAATTCCATTTTGGGATCTCCAGATTTATTAACTTTCCTTCCTGTTCACATACAAGGTTTCAAATCTGTTAATGATGCAATAAATTCAATGCTTCAACCATTCTTAATGGATGGGTCAATTAATATTAATGGTGAATCTTATGACGATGTAATGCTTCAAATGACTTTTTCTCATTTACCAACAATTCTTATGATCCAATTAATGAGGTTTGAATTCGATGGGAGCCACCGAATTAAATTAAATCACAAAGTTGAATTCCCTAAGATGCTTGAATTACCTTCGAATGAAGAACCATCTATCATATATACTCTTCATGGTGTTCTTTGCCATCATGGATCAGCAAACGGTGGTCATTATACGGCTTTTCTCCGTCCAACAATCGATGAAAAATGGTTTGAGTTCAATGATACACATGTTAAGGTTGTTACAACAAGAACAGCCATTGAGAATAATTATGATGGATCTGGATATTTCTTATTATATGTTAGGCTTGACAAAGAGAATGATATTTATAGACCAATTTCACAAGAGAGTATTCCTGAAAGAATTATATCATTATCAAATCTTGTTCAGCTAGAATATTCAAAAATTATCATCTTGAGTGAATTATTATTAATTTCAAATTCTGAAAAATTTATATGCGGAATATCTGAAAATGATTCAGATCAATCTATCTACATATCAATTATGGATTCATGTGAAACTCTTTATAAGAAATTTGCTGACTATTTTGGTATGCCTAAAAATTCTTTTCGTATTTGGAATACCAATAAGTGTGGTCGACCCATGAGTATTATTAAAGAATGCAATTCAAACGCTTTAGAGTTCATTGGTGTATCAAGACAGGTATTTTTTGAAATACATGAAAATACCCATGATACAAATATATTATTCTTGAAATATTTTGATCCAATAGCTCCCAAAATGTCATATATTGGAAGCCTTTGTCCTAATGAGGATTCAACGATAGAATCTTTGCTTCCGTTGGTGAACAATCATATTGGATCGGATATAACCACAAATCTGTTATGTTTTATTGAAATTGATATATGTAGTGTCAAACAAATTGAGCTTAATACTTTGCTCTCTAGCCTTCCAGTAGGGTCCATCCTTGTATTTCAGACCATTTCAAAGAATATTTTCTTTCCATCTTTTAGTACATCAGATAACTCATATTATTTAGCTAATCCGACAGTTTATAATAATTGCAATTATGATTTATTTATTTTGGTGAAGAATTTCTCGACAACAGTATATGTTTATAGTCTTGATATAATATCATCAACATGCCTTTTTTCCATTGTTGTTCCTAGTTTGATAGGATTGTGCGATTTTCTTAATTTTTTGGCTCATTGTTTAGGATTACCATATGATTCAAAATATAATTCTTTGGTTCTCTACAGTTTTGATTCCAAATATACTTTCCAAATAGTTTCCTATGATTCTTTCGTATCTTTCCCTCCAGGTGATCAAAACATTGTGTTTAAGTTCTTTGAAAATATTCCTCAAAGTAGTCTTGATTCAACAAAAAAAATAATCATTGATTTTTCTCAGGATTCAATTAATATTTGTAGGAGGGATGTATATGCTTCAAATCATGATTGTACATTTGGAGAATTCATTTCTCAAATTGATAGCGGCTTTAACAATCCAAGATATTTAGCATATGAGAATTTTGGCTTATTTCCGTTATCTTCAATGGAAAAATCCATACTAACAATACAGAATCATATTAGAATTGAAGAAACTCCTTTAGACCAGATAAATTTATCGATGACTGGATTATTGTCTATAACCCTAGATATTACTCCTCCCATTTCATTTTTGATGAGATATGACAGCAAAGATTCCATCGAGACAATGAAAAGTCATATTTGCGAAATACTAGGAATCAAATTATCTGATTATGTTTTTCGTCTATTATCAACAAAATCACCAAAAGACAAGAATGCTGCAAATGCTGCCCTCCAAGGAAGCCAGAATATTATGGCCAATTGTTTAGAACCAGAATCAAGGCTAATCATTGAGAGGAGAATATCAAGACATGAACCTTCTGTAGTTATCCGTAACTAAGGAATAAAATTAATTCGGAAAAATTCATAGCGAACTAACTACCGTGAAAGCACTCAAATCTCTTTGCAATATTATCTCACAGTTTGATTATCAGGGTTTAAAAAAGACGGCAATTCTGAAGTCATTGAAATATTGTATTCAAAACAATATTAATAGAATATCAATAGAATTTATTGGTGTCGATGATGGTGTTATATTTGTTGAGCCTTTTTTCTTTTGAAAGTGCGACATTTGTTGGTCAACGATTCGAAAGAACATATACTGGTGACTATATAATTAAGAATTCAATCATTTCAGACGTTGATAATAATTTGATAGGTGGGAGTATATTTTTAGATAATCCTAATGGGAACATTAAGTTTCTTAATACCGTTTTTTTGCGCTGTTCAACATCTAAGTCTTCAAATTCGGCTGGGGCAATCTCAATTTTTAATGCAAGTCTGATTCAATTTGTTGGATTGTGTTTTAATAGGTGTTGTAGCAGCCAGGATGCGACAAATTTCCAAATATGTGCATATATTAGACTTGTGAAAATGTCATATTACAATAGTAGTGTAGAAGTTGATTCTAATAAGGGTAAGTATATTTCCATGTATGCTTCACATATTGGTGGAACTGACTTAGTTTCGGTAACAGGAATCAATAACACTAGGAATGTATTACCATCAAAACATGAATTCGGCATTGTTTTCGGCGCATCTTTTAATTCCAAAGTTATGTTTTGTCTCTTTGATTCAGGACGTGGAACCCATATTATTAGATATTACAAAACTGATTATTTTCATAATGTTGAAAATTGCATTTTCAAGAATAATTCTGCTTCATATTTGCATACATCGGAACCAAATGTTAGATATCACCAGTGTATTTTTGTGGCAAATTCTATTAATGACCTTAAAACTGGAGCAGGGACTCTTACCCTTTCAGGTTGTATTTTTGATAATGACTTTTCTATGAAATCATTTACATCTGAAGGCCAAAATCTCTTTTTAGCAACAACATATACATCAATGCTTTTCTTAATTGATAATTGCTTTGAATCTGTCAGTGCCAATTTAGATAATTTTGTGATTTGTAACACATATCCTGGTTGGAATATCATAAGAATTTCCTCAATTATCGTTTCTTTTATGATTCCAATACTAGAGTAGCACTAAAATATCAGTAAAATATTAAATTTTAAACGTAAAAAAATGGCGCTGACTTCAGAGATGGAATCAATGATAGCTAATCTTCTTGATGAGGCTGCTCAAGATTATGAAAAAGAAATCCGAATACTTAAGCAAGATAATCAAGAAATGAGGGAACGGCTGAATCTTTTATCTGATGGGTCTCAGATAAGTCGTTCAGAATTTCAACAAATGGAACAAAGGCTAAGAAATGAAATGGATGAAACTCAAAAGCTCCGAAGAACAAACGCAGAATTGGAATCTAGATTGAATTCTGCAATTTCCAAACTCCAGTCTCTGGAGAATCAGGTTCAAAGGCAAAATACAGATATGACAAATGGGGTCCAGGATATCAAGATCAAAGAGACAGCAATAGATAATCTCCAAAAAGAAGTCCAGAAACTTGATTCCACAATAAAGAAACAAAGAGTTGATATTGAGCGAATGAATGAAGAGAAAAAGAAAATGGCAAATGCTCAAAAAGAACTTGAGAATACTAACCAAATGTTGCAAAGTACTGTTCAGCAACTTTTCGAGAGAGATCAATCAATGATTCAAACATTGCAAGAGTCTGCTGAACAAATTGCGATGAAAGATGAAGAGATAGCCAACCTTCAAATGAGGTTCGAGAAAAGAGAGAATCGTCAAAAAAGAAATAATGAAGGCGGAAATGATCCCAAGCAGACAACAATAATCAAAGAAGATTCCAGCACGCTGAATGATATCCAATCCCAACTAGTAACATTCAAAAAGGCTAATAGGGAACTTAAAAACCAGGTTTCTTTGTTACAAGAAGAAGAAAGAAGAGCAAATAGACTTCAACAAGCATTAGAAACTAGAAATAAGCAGATGGAAGAGCTTCAAAAACAATTAAATGAGAAAGACACAGAAATACAATCATATAATCATACCGCTGAAGACTTCATTCTCCAAATTGAGATGTATAGGCAAAGGCTCAAAATGTCCACAGACACATCAGAAGAACAAACAAAAGCACTGAGAGAAGAAATGGAACATTATAGATCAAGGTATGATACAGATATCAAAAGGATAAATAATTTGGAAAGTTTGATTGAAGAGAAAAGTAATGAGATTGTTTATCTTAGGAAAAAAGTTGCTGAGTTTGAATCTGGAGAATTTGGCCTTCCACAAGCAGTAAATGAGATGAAAGAAATGCGAGCGATGATTGATGTTCGCGAAAAACACATTTCAGAGTTGGTTACTCAGTTGAATTCCATGGATAAAATAATATGTGGACTTGCTAATCAACTTGGAGGAGAGTTTGATACAGACAAATTCTTGAAGGAAATGAATCAAAAAATCGAAGATGATGAACAAAAACGTGTTGCTATTGCTACAAGAGAACTTGAAGCAAAAATCAAAATGATGAAAGAATATGTACCAATTGGGAATATTAAGATTGTAGTTGAGAATGAACAGGCATCAAATACAAAGGTTGTAGCTACATTTGCCCAAAATGAAATGACTAAGGGCAAAACTCAAGTCACAACCGAAAAGAAAGGCCAGAATCAAAAGAATAATGAATCATTAAAGAAATCTCAAAAGGATATGAAGAAGACTACAGCACCAGAAATCCCAACCGTATCATTTGAATCACCTGTTCCACACTATCAAAAAGATACTAGTAATGTAATGATGTTTGATGCCAATGTTCAATGTAATTTAATGCCAATTGAAATCTCTCAGAAAATGGCAACTGATGAAACAGATGAATGGGTAACCAAACTTCAAAGAGATCATTTGAGCCTGAAAAGAACTCACATGGAGCTTTCTGATGAATATGAAGCTCTGAAACAAAAACTGGGAAAGATTGGCCGAGAAAATGAAGGTTTACAAATGCAGATTTCCAATTTTATTGCCGAAAATGAAGATCTTAAAAGTCGTTTATCTAATTCCGAAAAGCCTATCCCATTAACAAAGACAAAGATAATTGAGGTTCAAAACAAATCCCTTTTATCATTATTACCTAAAGGAACTTGCACAAGAACAAAACCATCAGAGATTGTTTCAATGAATCCAATTAAGAAGATATTTACCTTAATCTCCAAGAATGTTGCTTTAGTCCCTTCACCTGAAGAGTTTAGAAGGATTTCTAACAAAGGAGAAGAAATTAAAAACGATCTTCAAAACGCTAAAAAGAGAATTATTGAAATGGAAAGAGAAGAAAGTATACTTCGCGAAAAGCTTAGACAAAGTGAAAGCATTAAGATTCAATACCAAGCCACCAATGAAGAGCTCAAGAATGATGCACAAGAACAACGAATTGCATTCAAAGAGAAATTACGCCAAATTCAGGAAGAATCAAATAGATTATTTGAAGCTCGTGTGAAAGAAGCAATTGAAACACATAATTTATTAAAGGGGAACACAGACCCTGATGGTGATATGTCTCAAATACCAGAGGTTTCCAAATATATTCAAAAACTGAAAGCAGAAATATCTGGACTTCGTTCCAAGAATATTGAGTTGGACTCAATTATAGCAATGAATACGAAACAAGTATCAGAGTATCAAATTAAACTTAAACAATTAGAAGAAGATAAAGAGAGTAAGGAAAACTCACCTGAAAATGATCGAGATCCTAATGGATTCCATGAACATTATCAAAAGATGCAAAGACAAAACCAAGATCTGAAGAAAAGAGTAACATGGTACAAAGAACAAATGGAACAAATGAAATTGTCAAAACCAATAAGGGATATCAATACAGAAGAGCTTTCAGAAACCGGAAATACAGAAGATATTATTAAAATGTCATCAAGAATAAAGGGACTTGAAGCCAAAATTGTTCAGTATAAAGCAACAATAGAAGAACTTCAAATAAGACTTACAAGATCTAACAGTACAGTTGAAAGACTTACCAAACTTGTTCAAAAACGGGAAAGTTCTCTTGCATTACTTCAAGATAAAGCAAACCAATCTAAGCACAGAATTGAAAAACAAGAATTTCCAAAACCTAAATGACTTTATTGTATTAAAAAGAATTCAAGACTTTTTGAACACTCATTGCTTTCTGTGTTAAATCACTATTGCGACTTTCAAGACTCTTATTAATCATTTGAGTAACTGATATTGAGTGAAGCTTGGCTACAATTACTTTGCCATAAACCAGCATAATAGATTCAATCAAAACTAAAAACTCATAAAAAACATCATCAGACAGTTTGCTTATCTCTGATACTTCCCTGATAGCATTAAAAATATATGAATTTTTTGAATAGAGAAATGACTCCTTAGATTTTTGTGCAATCAAAGGAATTTCAACTGGATCATTATAAAATGTACCGATTAAACATGAAAAACATTTAAATACAGTTATACATGCATCACAAACAACTTGATGTGTTTCTTTTCTCCTTAAAAATGGAATAGTCTGTGAATAATTATGAATAAGCTCAAAAAAAGTATCTGCATATTCAATTGGTTTGCTAATATATGTCAGTATACTGGCGCATGTGTTGAACAAGTTAGATCTAACATCAGGAGTGGTACATTCGTCAATAATACTCTCAAATGTAGTTTGTAATGCATTATATGCATTGTCTCCAAGGGAGGATCCTATTGTATCATAAGTCTTTCCTAATAATCTCGCGGCACTACTTACCAATGTAGGAGACTTGGATTCCATGGATAGTTCAACAATTGAGAATATTTTTTGATAAAACTCTAAAATGCTTTCAGGGAAAGAACCAATTAACATTGTTAATGATTCAATAATATCTTCACTTACTCCATTTGAAGATTCAAATATATCGTTAATTAATATTGCAACTAACTTAGTCCCTTCATCATTTAACTCCGAAAAACGGTGGATATACATATACTTTGCTATTGATGATAACACCCATGAGAGATAATTCTTTTTTTGTTTATCATCATTGTTTTCAGAGCAATATTTGAATAAATACTGATTATATATGGTAATAACCTGATCTTTGAACAAAGGCTTTGAGTGATTTATTAAACTAATCAAAGGTTCATACGTAACATGTGGAGAAATTTCTTTATTCAACTCAACTAATGAAATAGATATGTTTATAATTTGAATAATATCTTCAAACCAATTATCTAAATTGTTCTCTGGATCAAAAGGGGAAAAGAGTTTTATACAAGAATTAATCAAATTTAATCCAGATTCAATTAAAAAATTATCTGATGATTGCACGGAAAACTTTGATAATTTTAATACTAAATCGAAATACTCTTCATGATATAGTAGTATTGGGTACTCTTTAAACACATCATTAACATATTCATTAAATAGAATAATCAGTGGAATAGACTTTGATTTAAGAATTGTCTCATAGTAGGTGAGGGATTCCATAAGAATAGGTTTGATTGATTCGTTAGTATACTGTGAAAGAACCTTTAAGGATGTTATTGCTCCAGCAATATCTTGGAATTTTAAAGAGTTCAAATTCTCAGAAGCAAAAACACCAATAGCATTAATCATTTCTATAGGATTTGATTGAATGCATAAATATAAACATTTTTTCTCTTGGTTTATGAGAAGTGAGAATTCATTTTGATCATCATCAAAAAATGATAAAGAAAACATCAAAAAGTCTTGAAACATGGTTTCATATAATCCTTCAATAATATATTCGGATTTGCCAGATATATGGCAATCAATATTATAAGAAATGATCTTCCTGAAAAACTTAAGAACTTCAATTTTAATTGGAAGATTGTTCTCATCATATTCATTTCTAAAAAGACCCAAAATCATGGAAAACTCAAAGTCATGTAATGATTGGGTCAATAGAAGATGTGACAAACATCTTATCAAATTTTTAAAAAGATTCACGCTCATATTGCTGCTTTCAATGGAATTCTTGAGAATCTCAATCAACTGTGATGATGATAACATTTCATCATTGGGATAATATATTTCCTTGTATGATGATTGTTTCAAAGCTGAAAGGAAACACGAAGCTGCTTTTTCTTTAATTTCCATATGTTCGCTCGTATCCAAACTGTGGATACAAATGCGGAATATATACTTCATGGCATTTCTAGCAATTGAGCAGCATTTCTCAAAAACTAAAGATTCTAAAATCTCTATATATAGAGATATAATACCAAGAATGCAGTAGGGATCATTGGTGTTATTGGCCACAGAATCCAATTGTTTAAAAATGTCTCCAGAGATTCTACTTAAAAACTCAATCCTGAGAATATTTGTGAGCGATATTGCAGACTCATTTTGTATGAGCTCATTGTGAAAAAACAGGGTTGAAAAAAAGACCTCCTTAATCTGAATTCGTGTATCTTGATTGATCCCAAAGTACATTTGTTTCAAATTATCAGTTCCTATTACAGTTGTTGGGGTAAGGATAGAAGAAATGGCCGTTAAAACATAAAGAACAGCCTCATAAGATTCAGAATAATCTCTGATTGCGTTTACCCCAGAAATAAAAAAGAGGATCGGATTTTCGTTCTTTATCTTCATTAATTCATCCAGAGAATCCTGGTTTCCATTATATCCCCTCGCTAAAATTTGAAGAAAATCAGAACTAGATATCATATGAACAAAAATGAAAACAAATAAGACAATCCCCGTGTTGCTCCATTTCTCGTTTATGAATAAAACTAACCCTTTTTATTTGGGGAAATTTTCATTGTTTTTTATGAAGGCAAGTTATCTCATTCCAACCAGAGAGATTGAGAATTTGGATGAAGAAATCTCCCGTATTGATTTGCGTGGAATTAAGGATAATGTTCTAAAATCTGTATCCGAAGATTGTAGAAAGATGGGGACTTTTGCAAAAAAGATTAAAGAATGCAAGATTTTTGGCAATATTAACGGTTTTTATGAATGGGAACAAAATGAGAGTTTTATTGTGATTAAGATAGATAAGCATGAGAGGTATACCAAGGATGATTTTATTTTTGATAGAAATGGTGTCCGCTCTCCTTTGATCAATGGGCTATGGTATGATGAAGTTATAGAATTATCTATTGAAGAAAAAGAACAGATCATCATTTCTTTCAGAGTTAAAGAAATTGGAGGGAAAGGTGCTCAAAAATGGCCGCTTCTTATAATTGGTGGCGAAGCTGATTTTCAATCCGCCTATTACATGTCAGTCTATGCCAAAGAAGCAGGAAACATTGAAGAGTTCAAGTATTGGGCCACCAAATCCGCTCTTAGAAACTTTATTCCATCCTTACATCTTCTTCTTACATACTACAAAGAACAGAAATCATATGAATTTATGCTGTTCTGGGCTGTTATTGCATGGAACCTCACCAAATCTCCTTATTGGTCCGAGTTTATGTATCAGATTTTGAGTAATAAGGATCTTAATATGGTTAATCCTTATTTAATTGAGAATTTGCTTGTCCAATCTGCCAAAATGGATTATCCTCCAGCATTTTTCGGGCTATTTGTCCTCTATTTCAAAGGATTTGATCCTTATATTCAAAAGGATGTTGATTTGAGCCAGCTTTACCTGGCTATGGGTCATAAACTTGGATATCCTGATGCTACCAAGTTTGTCACTGTGCAAAAAATTAATATTGATCAAAAACTTCAAGAAATTGAAATTATCAAAGGAGGTCTTATTAAGCAAGAGGAAGAAAAAATGGAGGAAGTTAAACGCATTGAAGAAGAAAGAAAGGCAGAAGAACTTCGTGTTGCTGAAGCTAAACGCATTGAAGAAGAGAGAAAGGCAGAAGAGCTTCGTGTTGCTGAAGCTAAACGCATTGAAGAAGAGAAGAAGGCAGAAGAGCTTCGTGTTGCTGAAGCTAAACGCATTGAAGAAGAGAAGAAGGCAGAAGAACTTCGTGTTGCTGAAGCTAAACGCATTGAAGAAGAGAGAAAGGCAGAAGAACTTCGTGTTGCTGAAGCTAAACGCATTGAAGAAGAGAGAAAGGCAGAAGAACTTCGTGTTGCTGAAGCTAAACGCATTGAAGAAGAGAAGAAAGCAGAAGAAGCTCGTATTGAAGAAGCTCTTGTTGCAGAAGTCAAACTTGCAGATAGAGCTAGGTTAGCTGAAGCAAAACGTATTGAAGATGAAAGAAAAGCAGAAGAGCTTCGCGTTGCTGAAGTTAAACGTATTGAAGATGAAAGAAAGGCAGAAGAGCTTCGCGTTGCTGAAGCTAAACGTATTGAAGATGAGAGAAAAGCAGAAGAAACTCGTATTGAGGAAGAAAGATTAGCTGAAATCCAACGCATCGAAGAAGAGAGGAAAGCTGAAGAGGAAAGGATTGCTGAGGAGAAAGCAATTGAAAAGAATAATACCAAGATTGAAAAGATTAAAGAAGAGAACTCTGGAATGTCCACAACCTCAAAAGTAACAATTGCCACAGCAGCAGTCACTGTTGTTGCAGCAGGGTTATTCTTTTTCTTTAAAAGGAATAAGTAAACAGAACCATAAATATTTAATAATACCAGAATCTTTTTGAATGAGGAATACTTGAAGAAAACTCTCTCCACTCGAACAATGAAACACTATATTTCATATAATCCATATTGAATTCTCTGTTCATAAATTGTGTGTTTGTATTATTTAGAGGCATTTGTCTATTATTCTCTGCACTTCTCTGAATAACATCAATTACCCTATGAATACCAGCTTCGTTATAAAACTCGGGATGAAGTTTTCGAGTATTTTTAAGCGGTTTCAAAACAGGCACAGTAACATGGGGAGCCTTATCAGTGATAGCATCTTCAACACTCCTTCCCCATTTTATTATACAGGCGGTAGTTCCTCCAAATCTTGAACCCTGAAGAGCAGTTTTGGCACTTTCAGCAGCCACATGAGTTTCCATCTTAATTGTTGCCCAACTTGGATGATCAGGATCAATCCTGACTTTCAAAACGTTGCCGAAGGACTTAAAATGATGCAACAAAGTATCCTCCTTCACAACCAACGGGTCGATATCGGAAATAAAGAGAGTTGTATTGCTTGAATCAACATTTAAATCTGATGAATGAGCCCTATTCTGGGATGCCTCGTTCACCTTTAATGGTCTCCCAAAATATGTCGACCCACTCACCTTCTTTATGCAATCAATAACTTCTTGATGCGTTCCAAACTTGACAAACCCGAATCCTCTTGAAATACCCTGCTGGTATATCAATCTCGCATTAATGGCGCCAGGCACATAGCTCCTGATAAATTCTAGGAGCTTTTGATCATTCACATCGGACGGAAGATTGCCAACGTATATAGAAAACCCATCAGCACGAGATTGAGCATCAATATCTCCAGCTTCATTCTTCTGAGTTCCCCAGTTCAAATTGAAAAAATAGCTGGGTTTATTCGGAATGCTGGAGCCTTTTAACAGCTTCATCACTTCAGAAGCTTCAGTAACACTTCCAAAAGTCAAAAACCCATAATTCATTGTACCCCCAGTTGACCTGTCGCGAACAAACCAGCAGGATTTAGGAGTAATACCAGTAAGCCGACGAACATCGTTGATGAGATCCTCCTCTCGGTCCCACAACTCTGTCATCCCCACCCACAGCTGAGACATTGTGGCAACGATTAGTAAACTCATAACCCGTCTCATCCTATAGTCCAAACACAATTTTGAGCCAAAAACGATTATTTGGCACAGGTTATTTGTTTGACATCAAACGTGTCAAAGTTAGTCAATTTTCTGCCACCTGCCTTATTCAATGTGTCAGCCTGTCAAGAGTTCATTTTTATCAAATGGTGCTTCCCTTAATCATGGGTGTTATGAGCGCTTTGAGCTCAGCTGTCCAGATTGCAGGTATGTTCAGGACACAAAATACCGAGACTGTTGTTGGAACTGGTGGTGGTAAAGGGTTCTGGAATTTCTACTCGAATTCGCAGGTTGGCACATTATCAATGGCCACAACAAACGTTCCAAGGTATATTGAGAGACTTATCGAGAGAATGATGCGCGACCAAGGTGCTGAAGTTAAGGCTAACAGGCAATCAGTTATTGACAACCTTCAAGATATCTCTGATTTCGAATCATATGCTTATGGCCAATGCGACCATATGGTTAACACTGTTACATACAACAAGGCTGCTGGTACAGTTTTCTTCTACGTTTACACATTCACCCCATTCATGCATGCTACACGCGGCGAAGCTTGCACAATTTCCACAATGAAGATCCTTTGCAATATGGCTCTTGCTCGTGATTGGATGGTTGTTTCAAAGGTAAAGGCTAACTTCTTCAAGACAACAGCTAAGACAGAAATCCGCTACCTCCCAGAAAAAGGTATCCAAATCAGCAACGTTATTGAAGCTATCGCTATCGCTATGGCTCCAGCTGTTCTTGGTCTCGTCCAAATCCCAGAAAGGTTCATGGTTATGCTAGACAAGATGGTTCACGAACAATTTGCTGCTGGTCCAAACGCTGGTATCCCACAAGGCCCAACCCCCGAACAACAAGCTCAAATTGATGCCAACATGAAGGAAATGCGCGACAAGCAAGAACACTATGCTGACAAGGCTTCTCAAGCTTTCAAGGATCTTGCTGGCGTTCTTGGTGGCAACAAGGGTCCAGATGCTTCAAGCCCAACAGCTGATGCTGCTAAACCATAAGACAAGTAATTGTCATCTAATTTTTAAAGTTTTTATGCAACATCTTCCATCAGTATTTCTTCATATGGCTTTTCTTTGCGAAATATCCTCTTCTTAACAGAGCAAAACACGAAATATGTCACAACGAAGCCAATGAACAACCCAGATGTAACATCATCTGGGTGATGCTTGTAATCTTTGATTCTGGATCCGGCTACATATAGTGCGAAAATGATAAAAGGGGTTGAAATCAACAGAATGAAACTATTTGCGGATCTGAATATGTTATTTATGAACATTATCATGAATGATGAGGATGACATGGCTGTTGTTGAGTGCGATGATGGCCATGAGATGAATTCTTTGTCTAGCTGCGATTTAGTACAGTTGGTGTAGCCAATCCCACATTTTGTGAATAAAGTGGGCCTTGGCCATCCTACATAGCTTTTGCAGGCGTTTGTTATAGCACCTGATAAAGATATGCTAATTATGTGAGAAAAAATAGCGCTGAAAAGGTGGAACTTCTTGAATAGTTTAGGAAAAGCCATCTGAGCAAAAAAGACAAGTATAATAATAAATATATAACCAAATATCACGTAATTTTCTAGATTGGTTCGCAAAACGGATTCTGTTGACATAATTGGAAATGTTATTGTTAAATCGTTGGGCGGAACATAAATTGGATCCACAGGGATTTTTGAAGATAATATCCATAAAACATATGTGATGATTGCCATGGAAAACTCCGGCAGAGATATTGTTTCTGATATCATTTTTGTCTGTTTATGATCAGGGGAGTCAGAGCTAGTGAAGAAGCGGACGAGATACTAATGAAGATGCTATTTGGGAGCTCTAAAAAAATTGGTCCTTGGGGTTTTTTCTGGAAAATTGTATCATTGGCTGATATGGTTTTGAAATCTTTGCTATTTTGGTTCTATATTTCCTTTATATTCAATAGTTCGAATCCTCTACTGACAGTAATATCGGATTCAATGTATCCATCGTTTAAAAAAGGTGATTATATCATGACCACATCAATATCTAAGGCAATTTCTGGTAATATTGTAAATTACAGAGTTAATTCTTCATATATGTATATTGTTCACCGAGTTATTGAAACACAAACAAATGAAACAGATTTTTTGGTAATGACCAAAGGAGATGCGAATAATTTTACTGATGATTCCATATCGAATCTATCTTTTCTCAATGATAAAATGATAAAAGAAGATGTTATTGGCGTTATTCCTTGGATTGGATACATTAATCTTATTATTAAAAGGAGTCCAGCACTCTTTGCCCTTTTTATTTGGTTCACCTCATTATCATCAATGAGATAATGACTCATTGGACATTTCATGAATTAAAACCTCTAAACTAGCATGAATTTCTTCATCTTCTAGCTCTCTCAAGTTTTCGACAATTTGCTTTCCATCTAATGACTCAAACATTTCAACAAAACTGCCACCCTGTCCAGAATAACTCACTTTTATATAGTATTGATACAGGCATTGCAACACTTCTCTTGCTATCACTATATTTTCATATTGCAAAAACTTCAATGTCTTCTTAAGGAAAGAATACATATCTAGTTTCTCAATATCAGATTGAGAAGATTGTTCAAGCAAAGCTAATAACAAAGAATAATATGCTTGAGAATCCTCGAAAGATCTCTCGGATATCAGATCAAAAACACGTAATAACATTGTTTCTATTTCAAGACCATCAATATGTGTTTGGGATTCCACAATACTCTTTAGACATAATGCAGTTTCTCTACTAATAGGAGTAATTCCATTTTTTAATAGTCTTAGAAAGTCTTCCCCAAATATATCTGAGGCAAAATAGTTTTTGTTAGGCAAATTGTCGAAGACAAATCCAATTGTTCTAAGTGCTGGAATAATAACTTGATGATCAGAGCGAGATAACAAAGAAATCATAAACAAAAATACCTGGGTTTCCATTAGTGCCCTAGCAGTTCCTGGTGTATTGGCTGATATGAGATCTGATAGAGCCCAGGATGCATAAACAGTGGACTCTGATGTTTTCCCACTTTCATCTTCGGGAATGCTTATATGTTTAGATAACAAAATCATTAGTTGTTTCAGGTCAAACACACCAGATCCTGCTAATTTATTAGTAAATGACCTGATGCAAAACATTTGCATGCTATTTAATGATAAATCCTCAGAACATGAACTCACAAGAACCGGAAATAAAGAAAATAGTCTTGTTGCATGAGAAAATGATATCGAAATAGAGTTTCCTAATAAAACTAAGGATTTCTCAAATAATATTGAGTCTTTGGATGATAATACCTCTCGAAGAAGTAATACCAAATCATCAAGGTTATCATCAGAGAACAGAGATGGGATAACTATACATAGTTTACTTAAAACATTAATGCTAATAATCTTAAAATCTGCACAACCATTACATATAATCCCCAAAATATTCTTAACCCAAGAATCAATTATACTAGGCCTGGAGTCAAATTTAATTCTAGTATTAATGGACATTTTCACCTCTGTTAAAGCGTCAAAAACATTAATACTATCAATATTTTCTAGAAAATAAGATAATTTGTCTACAATATTCTTCATATATAGCTTTTTTTGAGTTATCTCGATCGAATATTCATCATCAATCGCATTTCTTCGGATTTCAAGACCCTCAAACCTCTCAAAATGGTTTCCAAAAACCTCATTTAATGAGCTGGGCTTCATTTTTATTATGCTTCAATCACATTGTATTTGATGTCCTGAAGGTTAAACACACCATATGTGAACTTTCCATCGTTATAGTGCCAAATAGCTTCTCCGTAAGTTGACACTTTGTTTCCACTAATGTTCTTGTAGTCTTTGATTGGTGTTGAGAATGGAATGTGAAGGTTCTCATTGATTTCTATTCTATCTGTTGAGTAAAAATCGACTAATTCGCCAATCTCGTTAAAATAGAGGGTAGCAGAAATGGTAATTCCGCAATTTGTGAATTTGGCTTTGCATGTGTTATCATCAATTGATTCCCATTCAATCCTTTCATCAATTAATGATGAAGGGTACATAATACACATATCATTAAATAATGTGACTGTCTCCGCTTGGTTCATTTCGGAGCCATCGAACTTTGCAACAGGAATTAAACCAATAAGACTGATTTCCATTTTTGCTTTGCCCTCTTTGTAACAATGATAGCCTGGCAATGTTATTCCTATCATTTTGGCTTTCATATAAAAGAATCTCGATGATAAAGGCGGGAAGTTGTGTTGTTCCGAAGAAAAACTCATATATTCCTTCCCTTTTCCACGAATTTTTCCATCGAAACATATTTTAGCAACCCTGATTTGATTTTTGCCTACCAAATCCAGGTACTTGAAGTATCTTTGTACAGGAAGGGGCAACTGTTTGACTTTTTCTTCAAGAACAATACTATCATGAATTTGTTTAATTGATGAAAATGATGAAATAACATCATTTTCATATTCCTTTTTAAACTTAAAAACAAAAAAACCACAAATGGAAATGAGTACTATTAAAATATTTGGTATTGTTCCATATTTTGCATCAGACCAACAACTAATAATAAGAAACTCCGAAAGGAAGCTTGATAGGAGGCCTATTAACCACCAATAACGGAAATCAAACATGAACAGAACAACATAAATGGTTATCATTATAAATGAAAGAAGCCATAATACCCCCATTTCTTTAGAAATATCTTGATTTATTTGTTTTGCATCAAACAACTTAAAACCTTCCCCAAACCCCATTATATGTATGCAGCCATGTGCAAAGGTAATGACCAGAAAGACAATGTCTAGCATTAAAATGATATTTCATAACAATTTATCGTAACATTGTGAACATCTTTTTTTCACAAATTCCATTGTGATTTCAACAAGAGTTTTCAACTCTTTTTGAGAATTAAGTTTTGTCATTATTTGATATGTATCTTTATGTTGAAGCTATGAAAACAAATGAAATAGAATTTCATATTTGATCAATTGTCGACTCCCTATTACATTGTATTAAAAGTTTTTTTCTATTCTCATATCAGTTCAATTGAATTTTGGGGATTTAAACTTGTATTTGAATGCTTCTGTCATTTAGAAATGGACGTTCTATTAAAAATTTACCAAAGATCCATGTGGATAAAGAATTCTTTTTCGTTGATCCCTCCTCAAATGGAATCAATCAAGTTATCTGCTATCTGCATAGAGGGGCACTTTATCATTGAACAATCATCAAATATTGTTTAGAGGGCTTATCTTATTCATCATCTGTTGTAAGATCAGATTGAGATAAAATAATTTATTTGTACGATTAGTTTTATTTCAGATTGTGAAAGTTTCTACAGTCCTTTATCAAAAGCTGTCGGTTTAATACAATTTCTCACTTCCTTCATAAAAATTCAAATATTTTATGGCTAGTGTAATGAGATTCGTTTTTATTCTAAAGAGTTTTTATTCTTTACAATATAGGTCTAATGAGTATATTGAAGTTCTTCCTGATGCTCGACAGGTGAATGTTTCATTGTTTCCTGATATTGATGAAAAAATTAGATCAATTAATTTTACTGCACAAATGAATTTCGATGTTTCTGGAATTAATATGAGCAATAAATGGGATAATGATCATGGAGGAGCATTTCAGTTCCATAATCATGGGTGGAGGAATCCAAATATTGTTTTGTTTAACAACACTTTCAATAATTGTTCATCAAAAATTCGAGGTGGAACAATTTTCATATTTGAAGGAGAGAAAATGACTATTTCTCAATGCTCTATTTTTAACTCTAACGCTACTCATGGGGGAAGTGTTTATCTTCAATATTCAAAGACTGCCCAAATCCTGAATTCAACTTTTTCAAATTCTGTTGCTTATACTCAACAAGGTGGCGCAGGCTATATATACAATATTACCGATTTTGTAGAAGTTTTTGATTCTCAAATTGAAAATTCATGGGCAAACCAAGCAGGAGGGGCACTTTATTTTCTAGAATGTGGAAAAATTACCCTAAAAAATGTTTCAACGATGAACTCTACCTCAAACAATAATTATGGTGGATCCCAGCATTATAAGACTATTACCAATCTTATTATTGATAATCTTAATGTTTCAAATTCGTTATCAAAACTACAAGGTGGAGGATTATATGTCGAATCAGTGACCAAAGCGATTATTTCTAATTCTTCATTCAATAATTGCACATCTAGCACCCAGAATGGAGGAGTAGGGTTTTTTACCGCTTCGACAAATATTAGTATTGAAGACAGCCAATTCAATAATGGTTATGCATTTGAAAATGGCGGAGCGATTTATGGTCAGTCTATTTCGAATTTTGACATGAAAAGAACATGGTTTGAAAAATTTGCTGCCAAAAAAGGTGGAGGAGTTTATTTAACATCTGTAGCTGGCACCACATTATTTAACAATTGCATTTTTAAAGATATATATTCCACAAATACTGGAGGGGCAGTCTGTTTGGAGTCAATTAATCTTGCCATCTTTGATGAGGTTACTTTTGTTAATTGCTCATCCACTAATAATGGAGGTGCAATATACATTTCTACTATTCAAAACATGCAAGTTAGCAAATTATGTGGCGTATCATGTGGAAAATCACAAGGAAGTAGCACACTTGGTTCATTCATGCATATTACTTTTACGAGCTCTCCGTCATTTTATATGATAATGAATTCAACAACCATTAGTAATTGTGTCTCTACAGCCTCGTCTCAACAGGGTACTCTATATATGACACTTCAGAACTTTGATTATACAGCAATCAACATTTCTCATAATGTTGCTGCTCAGTTTTCCTCATTATATGTGAGTCACGCATACTCGGGAAGAACTTTGTATTCTACAATTTTTAATAACACAAATACCGGAACCCAATATGTTTATTATCAATATTGTACTTCATCATCGTCGTATCAAATGATGTTCTCACATTTTATAGGAAATAAGGGTCCTTCCACAAGTTCTGTTGTTATTTATCACTACGCTAGTCAAGGAGTTTTATATTTAGTTTGTATATTTCAACAAAATATGGGACAATTATTTGCTGGCGCAAATTCTGCAATGGTTAAAAGTTCTTATGTATATCATATTAATTCATTAGGTAATTATTATAATTTTGATGATGTTAAAACCGGTAGTGTTAACACTCAAACATTTACATTGCAACATTTATCAACAATGTATTGCCAAGCACTAGATCCAATAGCTCCACTAGATGTACCATGCCAGACTCTTCCTCAAGCATGTGAAACCAATTTCATTGTATTCCCATCACCAACAGAATGTCCTATGGTAACCGACTCAAATTTAACTCCCCTAATAACACTTTCCAAAGTGTTTCATGCTGTGCAAATGGCTCTATACCTTGTAGTTTCTGCAATATAAACACTTTATTTATTAAATGGATTCTGTTTCTTTTTCAAATCTTCTTACCACTGGGGCGTTTAGTGATTTCACGTTATCTATAAATGGTGTTAGGAAAAGGCTGCATCGAGCAATAATGTCGGAAAGATCGAAACATTTTTATGATTATTTCATGAAAGAACCCACGTCGGATTATGAAGCGATATCCATAAATAATATAAATCAAGATATTTTTGATACACTTTTAAAGTGGATATATAGTTCAGTTGATTTTCAAGTCACAATGGATACTTTCGGGCCAATTGCTCGTTTAGCAGTAAGTTTTCAAGTGCCATCACTTCTTAACGCACTACTAAAGTGGATGAATTCTAATATAACCGGGTCAAACTCAATGAGGTTCTTTTTCGAACTCAATGGTATTCAGAATGAGCTCAAACCAGAGTTTATGGAAGTGATAATTAATCGAATAATGCGAGATTTTGAAACATTAGATGTTCATGATATCGCTGGATTGCCATTTGGTTGTTTCTATAAGGTTGTCACCCACCCTAGATTCAAATCATCATCATATAAGCTTAGTTACTCTATATCTACATATTTAGCGAAGAATCGTCAGATGCAAGTTGATGAAAGAAAACTCTTGATTGATTTATATTTCCTAACAGATTGGTCATCTGGGTTTTCCCAAATAATCTATTGTATTGATCAATCATACAGAGAAAAAGTCGTTGAATTCATATCAAGACACTTTAGAAGATTTACTGTTGCAGAGATGTCGATGTTTCCTCAGGACATTATTATAGATGTATTGATGAGAAATGATATTGCTGTTCCAAATGAAGATTATGTATCAAGAAGAATTCAAGATATGACTAGTTCCTTTACTCACAGTGACAAGGTAAAAAGCAGAAAATTATGGCAAGCATTTATTTTCGATGGCCAACCAAGAACATTTCAGTTTCCAAAGATCGATTGCTCCAATATTAGATGCCTCCTTGTTGGCTCGGTATATTTAGATATTCTTCTTGATTTGAAAAACACTTTGATACAACATGGATTTCAACCACAGAATATTGTTTGTTTCAATGCTGATATTGCATCGCCTCCATTAGAGCTATTGTTTCAATTTGATTCAGTATTTGCTTTCACACACTATCAATTCCAATCACCAAGCCGCCTCTCCGAGTTATTGAATGTATATATTAATAATGGGGGTGGATTAGTATATTGTTATGGTTTCACCAGAATAGATGAATGGGGATGCGGAGAGGGAGAACTGATGAAGTACCTGCCATTCACAAGAGCCGAACAGGTAATTAAGAGCCCTGATGACCAAATCACTGTTCAAGATGATCAGAATCCAATTATTACAGGTATAAATCGGCTTAAAACCGGAACATTTGCACCAAGATCTAATGTATTATTAACAGAGGGTTCATGTATGGTTGCAGAGTACTCAGATGGAGTACCTCTCGTTGCATACAAACAGATTGAAGAACAGCTAAGCAAAGTTATTGGAATCAATTTCTATCCTGTATCACTAAGAGTACACAGATTTGGATATGATCCAAATCAACCTTTTAACTCTCTCTTTGCTAGATCGATTCTTTCAGCCTGTGGAGCGAGTGATGAAGCTATACAAAATGTGACACAATGTTAGCAAGAAGTTTCTCCAATACCACCATAATTAGATTGTCTAAAAGTTTGATTTTCTCATCTCCTTTTAATCAAAAGTCTTTGTGTATTTTTTCATCGCATTTTAACAAGATTTCGACAAATTTGTTTTATAATTTGAATTATTTGGACCTAAAATCATCAAAATTTGCAAATTCATTGAATTCTGTTATATATTATAATCGTGAAGATATTGTATATTCGGGAAAAACCTTTGCACAGGGAATGGTTTTTACAAATCAAACAATGAAGTGTACAGTCAAATCCTGTAATTTTTTAAGTTTAATTTCCAACAATTCTGGAGGTGCCATAACTGTTTTCAACAGTATGAGATTCGGAGTTGATTTAGTCATCAATCTATGTCTTTTTCAGAGTTGCATGACAACAGGGATAAGTGGAGCAATTTATTTTATTGGATCGGAGGCATTAATCACTAAATCTTGTTTCTATGGCTGTTCTGGACCAGTGTGTTCATCTGTTTCATGTTCTGTGAGGCTTTATCATGCGAACGATTTAAACTCTAGTACAATTTCCAAATCCCCATGCCTACCATCATTTGGTACTGCAATCGATTTAATTGATGGATATGTGTCTGTATCGCAAACAAATTGCTCTTCAAATCATGCAAGCTCTGATTTTGAAGTGAGTGGGTTAAGCATTGTTTCATCTAGTAATATTGTTCTACAGAACTCTGTAATCGAGAATTGCTCGAGTTCGTGTTCTTTTTCAATACAAGGGAAGGCTCCTATTCGTACAGTTTACTTTAACAATATTATTAGCAATACTGTCGATGATGATAATGCACTCATAAGCTTTGACAATGAATTAGTCATATCCAATTGTGTTTTTGCAAATAACAATTTTAAGCATCTGTTTTTTATAAGGAATCCTTCATCAACACTTCCAGAGATACTATCCCTTATAGATTGTCAAATTGATATGAAATATCCTGGAACAACATTTGGTTTTATTGCCGATTCCAAGCAATTCACTAAATATTCAAAAACACATGACCTTGAGTTTTTAAATTCAAATATATGTGTGGGCAATACTGAATCCGTAATTGGTAGCATATTTATTCGGCTATTAGTGATTGTTTTTGTTTTATTATGCTGTTACGGTGGATATGTTGTTTGGAATCAGAAACTATATAAAAGGTTTCATTTTTTGGGAATAAAATCTGAATATGAGAGAGGATTAGAAGATGTTGCAGTGGAAAGAAATGAATAAATACTCATTTTACTGGAAAGCAGAGGTTTGTTATTATTTTTAGTGGATTTTTGATAATGTTTGGATGGCTCCAGTCCCAGATTGCCAAATGACCACACATTCCTAGTGAGTTCACCACAATTCCAGTTTCATGTTGTGCTTTTTGTCTGGGTATCAATACAGCATTTCTTGATGAGACTATAAAGTTATAGTCTCTAGATCGATATTCTTTTGCTTGATTAAAGAGCTCTTTGTATGCATCTGATATGTCCATGGAGTCCAGTGACTTAAAATTAACATTATAATATACAAAGGGAAGTTTGGCGTTAAGTGACATCAAATCAAGCAAAGGATTGTGAATAGTAGGGGCGAATTGAATGTGCTTATGAAGTTGGGTGCATCCGGCGTCAATTCCTGAGTTGTAATAAGCCACTCCATTCTTAAACTCTCTCAGTACATGAGCCATCATCGAAAAATCGCTTTTATTAAGCTTTGATCCTTGTTGTAAATCCGGATCATCTGCTGAAAACACAACATGCCCCGGTGAATGCATAAATTTATTAATAATTATGTTCTGGTTGAACATGTTTTGAACATAAATCAATGGATGATATGGTGGTAATAATGGGTCAATGTTATACTTTTGTGGAGGATTTGAAACCGATTTCAGGAGGTGTTTGTCGAATTTGCGAAAATGAAATGTCGCACCAGAATCATTTATCACCGATAAATAGTCTTCAACATAGAGCTTAAAGGCTATTTTCGCATCAATGGCCCGTAAAGCCTGGTCTAAAATAGACTTCTTTAAACTCATAAAAATGTTTCTATATATTTAACACATTCATTGAACAGAAGGAATTGCAAGTCTGTGGTTCATAATATCTTCAGCTGTGGGCCTATCTTTTGGCTCAATTTCGATCATTCTGTTGACAAGATCAATGAGTTCTGAACTATAGCTACAAGGGTAGTACTTGTCTCCTAAATGAATCAATGCTTTCCTCAAATCGCTATACTTTGGATCCCCTCCTCTTGGCGCTGAATACCCAGAACAGCACTCAAGCAACACAATACCCAAACTGAAAATGTCAGACGGAGGTCCAACATAATATGGATCCCCATTTTCGGTAAAATTCATGGTTTCTGGGGATATGTATGGCCCGGCGCCTTCATCTCCGAACTTATATGTCCCATGTTTCTTCAATGTCCCAAAATCTGCGAGTTTAAATATATCATTGGTCAAAAGAATGTTGGATGGTGATACATCCAAATGCAACCATCCTTCTGAGTGAATTGTATGCAAAGCTGCTCCGATATCGTGAATTAGCCTCCAGCACATGAATTCATCCAGTTTTCGTCCAGAAATATCTCCCTCTTCACATAATTCCATTTGTAAAAACGAGTAATCTTCAGATTCGTACATCCTAAGAGATTTAACGAGATGTTTCGAATCGTTGAATTGACATCGATTATTGTATTCTGATTCAATTCTATTTTTATATGGACTAATTTTCAGTGCACATAACTCTCCAGTCTCTTGGAATCTTACGCAATAAACAGAGGAATTACTGGTTGAGCAAATTGGCCGAGAACCATCTCTCGAAAAACCTAGTTTTTCCAATTCAGAGTCAATTACTTCGTTTTTTATCACTTCGTTTGGATACATATGTATCCTCTCTAACTCAGGAGGAAAATCATCGAAGCCGAAGTCGGGAACAGGAAAAATATCATTCATCCTTATGAAAATAAACGGTCCACTTAATTCAAAGAAAAATTTTATAAACCTTGATATGGCAGTATTTCCGATAGCCTTACATGAACTAAAGCAAAGAGTAAGTCTGTATTCCCGTTCATACTAACATTGAGCGTAATTGTGTCATCTTCTTTAAGGGAACATTCGAATCTAATGTAATTTTCACCTTCGATTTGACCCAAAATGACCATGTCATCTGGATGAAACAGAAGAAAACCATTATTAATGAGGATTTCTTGTATTCTGGACATAAGTTCTGGAACTGTTACCAGAGCGGGTCCATAATGTTCGATTCGTTCGAATAGAGTTACTGGTTCTTTTGAAAACCAGGATGCTCTAGACACAAATGAATACCCATCTGACATCGAACTATCTAAATTGTTTGGTGTGAGATTAAATTCATCATACTGAACACCATTACGAAAATGGATCTCATAATCTTCAAATTGTGTGGTAGGTAATGTTGAGATTGCTTGATTCCATGGAAGTTTCTCGATTAATAATCTATGAGTCATCATCAGAACAAACACTTTAATGTCATTTGTTTCATATTGAGCCAAAGCCAGACTGATTTCTTCCTGATCCATTCCTATCTGAGATAAAGAAGTAATGATATTTTGTGGGATTTGTGATGGATCAACGGGCTCATTCAAATTTGGCATTGGAATGGGGGAAGGGACAATATAAAGCCTCGGCAAACCAAATCGGAAAGCCACATGATTCTTTATTTCATCTATTCTAATTCGAGAACTTGGGTCAACATTCATCATTTTCGAAATCAGGTCCTGAATATCTTTATGAAAATCTGGTGGCATCTGGAACCTTCCCCTCTTGACCTTAAGTAGAAGATTTCTGATTGAGGGATCATCGAAAGGCAAATAACCAGCTAACAAAGCAAACAAGATAACTCCAGCGCTCCATATATCAGCAGCACACCCATCATAGGGGTTTCCTCTTATAACTTCAGGAGCAGCATAGTGAGGAGAACCACAGCTTGTGTCTGCAATATTTTCTTTCATATATCTAGCAAAACCAAAATCTGCCACTTTCACGCGATTATTCTGATCTAAAAGGATATTTTCAGGCTTTAAATCCCTATGACAAATAGAATGCTGATGAATATAGTCTAAAGCGAATATAATTTGGCGGAAGATATCAAGAGCAATTTCTTCTTTGAGCATCCTGTTGCTGACAAGATATTCGAACAATTCTCCTTTGGGAGCATACTCTAAAACCATGTGAATGTGTCTTGGACTTTCTAAAACATCAATAAGTTTTAATATGTGATGATGATCCATCAACCTCATTAATCCTATCTCCCTTTTTATCTTAATCTCAAGGTTCGGCTTGTGAACAAAAGTTGCTCTTTTTATTATCTTAATTGCTACAAAATCACCTGTTACCTTGTTCTGAGCTAACTTGACTTTCCCTGTGGTTCCAGATCCTAGAGTTCTGATAACTTTATAATCCCCGATATCATTACTTGGGCACGATTCCATATTTATATCGGTTTTGAGTTCACCTTTTTTGAAAAAAAGCTCCATAATTTATTCAAATTTCAGAAATAAAGATTTAAGATTTCAATAATCGGCTTATGAAACATTTCACAGTAAAATAACCTGAATTGAATACTTTTTTTTAAGAAGGAGAAACCCTTCACTATGAAATAATTACTTGTAAATATATGAATTTTTCAATCATTGATAGGTCTTTGATACTGAGGCCAAAATCTTCATACCGTCTGACAATAAAAAGTATTGAAAAAATGATCATTGAGCGATACGTAATGTTTCAATTAAGTTACTGAATTTGCTTATCCAAGTTTCCGTTCAAGTTACTATTTCCATATTCTTTCTCCTTCACAACTCCATTTCATCGTATTCCAGAACATGAATAGTTTTTCATAACAACTATTTAAAACTGTGAGATTAATTATTGATGATTTCATTATTCAATGTTCTTTGATCCATTAAACATTTAATTCCAATTAAACCTTGCTTGGTTTGAGAGGTTGTTTAGTATTGTAATATCTACAATTTGCTATTTGAGAAATAGCAAATTCAAGAGTACCGAAAGCCAGATGTTGGCCTATTTGTAATTCAACTGGATAAGGTGCACTGTTCATTCTGTTCATATTCTACATCCTAATATATATTTGGTTTCAGCCTTTATCAGATTTGATTCCCATGTTTTCCCTTTATATATTTATGATTAGAACTTCTGCCTTAAATGCTAATTATATGAAGGAAGAGAGTTCTCCTTAATCGATTTTGTCTCGGTCTTTGATAAGCATTGAAACATTGTTTATTAGAAAACAGTAAATTTGATGATTCCTTCAAGATGAAAAGTTGAATATTTATCGATTTCGACTATGGAACCGAAAATCTGAACTCTCCAACAATAAAGAAAACATAAAGATAGTTGATATTAAAACTTCCAAGGATTTGAATTAGATCGAAAAACAAGGATAAGGGAAAATCCCTATATAAAGGGTGATGATTCCACACTATATCGACAAACTTCAGGTCAAATTGGTGACAATATTAATTAGAACCGATAAAAAAGAAAAAATTCACGATTTTCATCAGCTCCACAAGACCCATATACGTTTTCAAAACGAAATCGGGCATTTCAATAGCTCATAATTATCAAAATCATATGATGAAACCAATCCAGTTTTTAATAATTTTTGCCATGACATTTTTATTTAAGATGATTCGAATTCCTCAAGAAGACTTGACATTCATTCGAGTTTTAGGGAGAGGAGGCTGTGGCAAAGTACATTTAGCTGAATCAAAAACTTTTGGGATGGTGGCTGTGAAAAAAACACTATTAGGAGGAGAAGAACAAATCCTGCAAGAATTCTTGAATGAAGCAGAATTGTTATCTAAAATGCAATCCCCATATATAATTCGTTTTTTTGGAACATCAAGAATCAAAGAATGTGAGTGTGTAGTTATGGAATATGCTCCTAATGGAACTCTTTTCCATTTCCTCGAATTGATACGAAAGAGAAATACTGAATCTTCATTTCAATGGGATAAAAGGTATCAAATAGCACAAGATATCACAAGAGGATTGTTGTTGATGCATTCTCATTGTGTTTTACATCGAGACATGAAAAGTTTGAATATCCTCTTGGATAAAAATATGACAGCAAAAATTTCTGATATTGGCTTTTCAAAGATCAAGACAAAAAACCAAACAACATATTCAAGTATTTATGAACAGAACAATGTTTTTGGATCATTATTATGGAGGGCTCCTGAGACTTTTTCAATTCGAAATCCCTACACTGATAAAGCTGATATTTATGCCTTGGGGATAGTTTTTTGGGAAATTGCTACATGTCAAATCCCATATGAAGGATTTGATGCTCATACCATCATGAGCACTGTTTTGAGAGGTGAAAGACTTGATATTCCTTCTACATGTCCTGTCGAGTTCAAAGAGCTCATCGAGCATTGCTGGCATAAAGAACCCAAACAACGGCCCACTGCTTCAATTGTATTTGAAACAATTTCTCAAATATTAGGACAAATCCGGAAATGTGATTCTGAAAATATCACATCTTCTGTCCCCCAATTATCTGGAAGTAATCCTGATCGAGTTATTACAATCCAGGAAGTCCCGAATAATAATCTCATATTATCGGGAAGCATCCCAAATAGACTATTGACGGATAATCAATCATTCCAAAGCAATTGAGAATCAGAAACCGAGAGAAAAATTGGATTGGCCCAACAAGAACAACAATATTTAATTATAGAAAAAAATAAAGAGGAAGAACAAAAAAGATTATTGGAAGAATTTGAGCAAGAAAGTCAAGAAATGCGATTGGTTTTTTTGATAAATGCTAAAAATCCCTCAATTTTTCCTATATCCTCATTGTGGTTGAACAATAATGAGATTATATGGGTTGTGAAAGTGAAAGAAGAGATCAAGGGAGGTCTTAAGCTAATAAAATACCACTCTGATTTTTGTTTATCAGAAATCTGGCAGAATAAATTGAAATATTTATTGATCGGTCTCTTTAATGTCACTTTTCAACCTTGTCGATTTTTAAGGTTGATTGAGATACTCTGTTTGTATGCAGGAGCAGAAGTTTTCGTTACCTGATATTGTTTTTAAATCGTCAGCATTAGAGAAGGACCTTGAATTGGTGCTTTCAGGCAATTCTTATATGGTTAATTCGATGATGGTTTCCAGAAATTCATTTTTTGTTTATGATAAATTTGTGTCTGATCCATTATTGACAAAAATTGAAATCAAAGTTCCAAATGGAAATTATTCTAATGCAGTAGCATTTTTGCAAGGGGATGAATGCCAAAACGATGAACAACAATGTGATTTTTACTTAAGACTGTCCCATGTTTTGCAATCAGTTTCAATGAATAACAAGTGGAAGCAGTATTTACATGCAAGCGGCTTTGAGTTAATGGATCTTATTCAACATGCATATCAACACGGTTTTGATATCTCTCACTATGTGAAGCTTCTTTCTTCCTCTATTGACGATTTAGTTGAGTCACCTAAGTTTTTGGATGTACCAGCGCCAATAATTGATAGGATTTTCAGAGAATTTTCTTCGACAATTGATGTAATAGCTATTAAAAATGTGTTAACCCATTTCTTTGATGCAAAAGTCAATCCAGGACACAGACTAATGAAGTACTTTCCAAGTACAGAATATGAAGCTGAATACATTGATTCTATTTTTGCAAATCCTAAGTTTAGTCTCGAAATGGCAAGGAATCATTTTGAATTCGTATCATATGAGAAAAACGACAATTCCACACTCTTTGAATACTCAGAATCAAGTCCATTTAAAGGGATTATTCACAGTATTTACCAACCTGTTGTTGAAGCTTCTGAACCATTCAATCAAGATTTTTCAAAGGATTTACTCATTGTGCCTGATCCTTCTCATCTTAATGGGAAGTATTACTGCTCCAAAAATGGACCTAATGCTTTCATAATATTTTCTTTTAATATGTGCAAAGTTGAGATTAAACAATATGTTTTGCAATCATGGCAAAAGGGATCAAACAAGGTATGTCCAAGATCATGGAGTATTGAAGGGTCAAATAATGGTAAAAATTGGGTATCAATGCATAGTGTAAAAGGCAATTCTCAACTCATTGGTGATTCGGCAATTGCAACGTTTAAGATTGATAATCCCAATCCTTTCTCATACATTAGGTTTACTCAATATGAAACTAATCACCCAAGAAATAACTCTTTAGTATTGCAGGCAGTTGAGTTTTTCGGAAAAATATTGCATTAAACATTTCGTTATTTAGTTTTTCTTCTGTCTCCATAGTATGGAACAAATTTTCCAAAGAAATGATATAGCACCAAGTCGATAGATTTGGTTGAGTCTATTCCAAACACAATATCATTAATGATCACTTCAATTAAACGAATGAATAACATACAAAAAGACAATTGGGTCTTTTCAAAAACAACATGGCCTATGGTTACTGGATTCTTCAAGAAGTAATAGTATGAGCACGTGAGAATAATGTTCTTCATTATTACTGGAACAGAGAAATCTCGTGATTCTCGTCCTGTGAATATCCATATAAAACTCTCTGATGATGAAAGAATCAGAGAGACAGAAATAATACCAGTAACACTATTGACAAATGCTTTTTCTGCAATTGAAATACCATGGATTATTTGGCGAACCTGGACAATCGCATAAAGACACTCAACCACAAAAATCACAGGAGGAAAACAGATAAACCGACAAATGAGGTCAAAAGGCGAGGCATTCACTAAAAACCATATGAAAAAAAAAGTAGGCAGCAAAAAAGGATTCTCAAACAACGGATTAGGCCGCTCTGTAACGTATGCAATCAAAACTCTTCCAACTAAAGTAGTCAAGGACCCTAACATCAAAGATTTCCACCAAGGCTGCTTTTTCGATATCTTTCTTAAAGAAATACACGTAGCAATCGACTGAACAGAGAAATGCAATGGAAAGTGCTTGCTATTAAACAAAAAATGGTAGATTTTGTCCATATCCAGATTTTGCATAAATTTCATTTTTACAAATGGCTCTAAAGTTCTTGAGCAAAAAGCGCTTCCACCCAAGGAAGGTCTGCAATATTCTTAAAGTTGTAGAGGCAGAGACCGTATATAAAGAGGAGATGTCCAGAATGTCAGAACTTAGGCGCGAGAGAGAGGAAGAAAGAAATACACAATTATTAACAGAGCAGATGATAAACTGCGGTCTAATTCCGAAAGTAAAGCCAAGAGTAGAGTTTCTTTATAAAGCACCCATCATTATTAACAAAGAGGAGGACGACGTTGATCCGGTTCAGGAAAAGTATGAAAAGTTACCAGAAACGCATAAACTTGTAGACTCTTTTGGTCGAGCTGTGAATGAGAATAAGTTAGCAGGATCAAAGTTTGTCGCTTCTGTCAAACCTTCAAAGGGAGATCAGAGTTTGATGCTTATGAGCGATCCTGCTACAGCTATATATGCTAACAAAGAGAGATTGACTTCTGTAAAGTAGGTTAATAAATAACCTACATAAGGGTTGTCAAAAATGAATGGAATTTTTCAATGCATAGCGTTCATCCTCAATTTAAATCTTTTTTGATAAGTTTATGGATATTTGAATAAAAGAGTTAGTTTTTGTTTAATTTATTTAATCGTGATTTCAACTATTTGATAAAATCATGATTTTTCATCATCTTGTTAATCAATGGGATCTGAGCAATCCAAAAATGTTCGGGATGTTACAGGGCACAGATTTTGTGTTGAATCCTGAATGGGTTGCAGAAGATCGATTAAGATCTGGCGAATTTTCGGCAATGCCTGATTTTGTTGCTGAAATCAACGAAAAAATGAAGATTAGATTACGGCAGGGAATTCCTCACTCTCAAAGGAGAAAGTGGTGGCTAATAGCAACAGGTGGAATAAAAATGTTGAGTGAAATTGGAGATGTTTGGTCATCAGTCTTTAGAAAAGCCCAAAGATCTGAAAAAAGCGAACAATCATCATTTGGAGGTGCAGTTAATATATCAAGCTTTATGCCAGAGTCGTTCTCAGCTCATATTGTGGAATTTTTACATGTAATTTGGAGCCAGAATCGTCATATTGAGTTTTCACCTCTCATCCCTACAGTTTCTTGTTTGCTTTTGCTTTATCTTGAACCCCAGCTCGCTTATTTATCTCTCCAATCAATGATAAATAGGTCTATTGATGATTCATGGTATTTTACTCTATCAAAAGAACAGTTTCTTGCGTCAGTTCAAGGTTTTAGAGACTTAGCTGAAGCAAAATGCCCCAACATTGTGACTCATGCTGAAAAATTGGGTCTCAATGTATCTCAAATTGGTTTAGCTCTATTCCCTGTTTTCTTTCTTCCCTTTACCCCTATTCAAGTAGCACTTACTGTTTTTGATTCGTTTGTTTCTGAAGGGAGAAAAGTTTTGGTAAGGTTTTGTCTTTCCTTGTTTATTCAAGAACAGAAACAACTTCTTCAAACTAAAACCCCCAAAGCATTCCTCATGGTTCTTGTTTCTGCAATGGACAAATTATCCGAAATCCAATCAATGAAAACTTTTATATCTAATAGCTTTAAGATTTTCCTGAGCAGAGGGAAACACATAAAAAAGTATGAATCTCATGCTGCTCTTCATAAACTTGGTTTTCTGGGTTCTCCACTACATTTATCTGCAAAGAACATTAATGATATGTTTGACGATAGTCAGGTGAAAGAGATTATGATTTGTGGTGAACAATCAGAGCCTTTGTCATCCTCATTTAGTGAAGTAGGGGTCTTTTTTAGTAACAATTTTCAAACATCCATCTCACAGAAAGTTATGTTGAAAGCATCTCCAGAAGAACTTGAGGAACAACAAAAGCAAATGCAACAAGAATTTGTCCATAGCGTTATACCTAAAGTATATGGAGGAGAATTACTCACAGCTTCTCTATTTTATTCAATAAGAGGATCCATACCCTCATCATATCGACATTATAGTGCATATTGTTGTTATCAACTTTCCGAACATGGAATATCTTTTCAGTCATTATATCAGAATTGTAGAAGAAACCATCCATATGTTTTGGTAATCAAGACAAGTAATGGAGTTTTTGGAGCATTTTTGACAGATGGAATATTTATCAATGATGACACAAGTCATACTTTCCTAGGGAAACCATCAGATTTTGTTTTTTCTGAGAATGGGAAAACAGTGTATCATAAGAAGCCCCCACCAAACCAAATGTTTATGCTCATGAAACGAACATGTATTCATATTGGAGGACCACGGCCAGCATTTGCAATTGAAAAAGATTTTACTCATTTAATAAGTGAACATTGTGAAACTTTTGGTTCTCCTTCATTTATGGGATCTCATGTTGGTGATAGGATACTGAATGTTGAAGCTTATTCTCTTGCCTCAGGAGAGTCAAGACTAATCAGAAGGCATTCTGAAATATGATTATTGTAAGACCAATGAATTTGTGAGTCTTTGACTCATGAATGTCTTTTTTTTTGAGCCATGCATTTCATTTGATGTCTCAACAAGTATTAGGCAATTTCATATATGTTAAAAATCATTTTTTCGTTTTTTTTTATCAAGAGAGCTGGGATATTAACATTGAGAAACTGATGTGAATAAATGTGAATAAATACTCTGAAAAAGCCTGATAATAATAGTAAATAAATAACTAACAGTTTTATTTTCTATCAATGATCTGCTGTACTAATGTTGATCCAACAATAGTTTTCAACAAAGATATTATTGGGAAAACATATTCTTTGTTAAAACATGTTAAGAAATCAGATATATGATCATCTGATTGTGGTTTACAATGATCATGAACTAAATGTACCATATCAGGAGAATTAAAATAATATGAAACCATCGCAATTATATAGAGATAGTGTAGTAAATCGGTTTTAGAATCAGGACAATATTGAGTCCTTTCGTATGCAATGTTGAAATCTAATTTATTGAGAATTGTATGGTGGTTACTTACTTGAGAGATTTTCATTAAAGACTCAATATTCATTAACATTGAATTGAACTCTTTATGTTCAATATCTGGAAGTATTATTGAGTGCAATGACCCCATAATATCATCTTTGATCAAGTAAATGATTTCATTTTTGACTAAAAGATATCTTTCTATTATCATGTCTTTTTCTCTTCTATTACGCATTGAAAGATGATACAAAAGTATAGAAATACTCAAAGACAAAATCTGATTATCTGAAATAATTCTATAAAACCTAAGTTCGTATAGAGCGTGGATTAGAGTGAGAGAGTCACATAGAAAAGTAAGCTCTTCAGATAATAAGGATTCGATTTTGGCTGTTATAAGAGATTCAAACGGAGCTTGCACAAATAAATAATTCTTAATCTGTAGATATTGAACAATTCTTTTTGTTAACAGTGAGCGATCCTTCATAATTGGTGAAAACATTTCCGATATAATTGTTTTATCATTCAAATTTAATTGTTCGGTGTTTTCAAATACAATTCCTTCCATATTGCTTGTTGTATCACGTTTCTTTGGGAAAAAATCCATAATTTTATTACGAACTGCTATGTTTTGAATCGATGTTATGTATAAATCAGGATTAACAGTTTCGAATTCATCCAAAATAAATATTTTTTCAATAATTTCATTCACATCAGATAAAATATGAGGATTATCTGCATGCGATTTTAAAACTTTTGAAAGATCATGAACAGCAACATTCAACCCAATTTGTTTTATATGATGATTCTTGTTCTCTTCTTCATTATTTAGTAACCTTGATTTGTATGAGAATGTCACTCCTTTTACAACAATGCGTAGTCCTAACAAAACCATCCAAATAATAAATACAATAATAATAGTATACACATATGATGATGAATACTCATCTTTGATCGTGCCAAAATATTCGTCGGTACATAAAACCATATATATATTCCAGTTTGCAAACAAATGGGTTGAAACATTCTTCCGATACACAATAAATGTCTGTGTGATCGAGTCAATTACGCACTGTGTTGAAAAGTTGTAGCCCAATTCAAAACTTGAGTGAGAAGAAATACACTTCCATACAGGGTCGTTGAGCTGTTTAATCTCTTTGGTTAAAATCAAATTATTATATTGATCTATTGGACTTTCTTTTCCTGAAACACCTATTAAAGAACCTGATGATGTTGTAATGGCAATCCTGGAATATTGCGTATAATTTTGATCATTAATATGATTTTGAATTTTATCTAAATGTATACTAAGCTGAATAACGTTCTTATGACTTGAATTCTGTGGGAAATGCATATTAATCACAGAAACCATTGGTATCACACTTTTGGTAAGTTGTCCAAAATATAAAGGAGTCCAAGATAAATTTAGCGGAGTTGTTTCTTTGTTTAATAGCCCAAAGATTGAGAAATCAAGGTCACTAATCGAATCAAAGCCAGAATCAGGATATGAAACGTTGTCCCAATCACTATTTGTTTCCCAATACCTCACATTGTTTGTATAGCTAATTGGCACATGAATTAATCGAATCTTTTCGTGTTCATTATAATCATGCTCAATCCCAATGATCGATTGATTTGGTAATATCATGTTCCAGAAAGCTATCAACCCCAAAGAATGTTTTGATGATTCTTTCAACATTGATGTTATATATTGAATCATCAAGCTCGAATCAGTGCTCAAATTAAAAATCGAAACACTGTTTCCAAGGAAATTTGCATAAAAAACTGACTCAAAAAATGGAAGTGTAATATTTGGATATAATCTTTCAAAAACAAACTCCATTGATGAATCAGAGAGACTTTGAAAATAGCGAATATATGCATTTTTTGTTGAAGTTATGAATATTACGAAAACAGCCACCATTATTATTGCAGAAAAAACCAAAGATAATGTTTTGTACCTTTGCATTTTCATGAAATGGAAAAACCGTTCAATTCTTCCAGCATTTCTTCTGGCGTTAAATGTAGAAAAAACAGAATTCTCTGCCGACGTCATCGAGCCCTCATCTTCCTTTTTCTTATTAGAATACTGAACAAATGGCATACAAATTGTTTCATTCTCCATAAATTCTAAATAATCGTTATCGTTGGAGAATTAATAAACGTACACATTTCATGACTCTTCCCTTTGATCGACGCCTCGAGTTTTTCAGTGAAAGAGTTAAATTGAATATCGATCAATCTACTACTGAAATGCAAAGGTTAAATACTTATCTTAATTCTTTAAAGTCTGAGATAATTGGAATACAAGATCAAATAAAAAGAGTGAGAATCCAGAGCCATGGCGAAATTGAAGAAAAAAGAGGCAAGAAAATACGGCTTAAATTGAATGCAGAATCGAAACTTTCTCTTTTTAAAGCCAAGCTTCATTCGGAAATTCAAAAAATTGAGTCTGAACAAGCAAAAATTCTTGCAGAAATCGGATCAGACTTTGAAAAATCGATCAAAAACATTGAAAAACAAGCATCTTCTGCTACTTCTAATTTCATAAATGATTTTGATGGAAGATTAGAAGCAGTTAAAAACCAGATTGCGAGATTCTCTTTGGATACATCTGAGTTTCTTGTTGAAGAAGAGGATTATACAGCTGTTAATACAATGAGGAACAAGAAAATTACTCAATTAGAAAACATAATTAATGAAAAAGAGAAAGAGAGGATAAGGGAACTAACTCTGTCCAAACAAAAACTTACCGAGTGTTTGAATCGTATAGAGCAGCAAGAGAGACAGCATGGCTCCAAAATGGAATCTCTCAAAAATAAACTTAAGTCAGTAGACCAAAAATACAATAGGGATTCCAAATCCATGAATGATGAAAGAAATAGAAATCATAGACCTCTTCAAAAAAAGCTTAATGATCTTTCTCGCAAATATGAAACACTTAAGGACTCTATACAGAAAATTGAGGGAAATAGAGTATCAAAATTCGAGGAGATCAGCCAAAAGAGAGAAGAATATAGCTCAATGATAAAAATCATATCAGATCCAACAGAACATAAATCACAGAGTATATCAGAAGACCAATCAAGTAAGCTTTCAGAACTGAGGAAAAAACTTGAACAAAAAAACATAGCTCTTATACACACTAGGAAACAAAATGATACACTGATAAGGAATATCGCGCAACTAAAACACAATCTAAGAGTTGCAAAAAGAAAAACAGAACTTAATTTTTAAATAGTTTATCTTATTATGAGTTTTGATATTGACCCGCCAAAGCCAAAGCGAACTGTTCTATCTGAAAGTGAGCAAAAAATCCAAGAAGAGATTGAAGATGAGATCAAAATCAGAGATAAATTTCTTCAGGATATTGAAAACCGGAAAGCAGAGGTAAAAGAAAAACTATCTGGGAAAATTCCGGCAGATCCAATGATTCGAGATTATTTTAAACAAGGAATAGATAAAATCCAAAGGCTAGAAAAGCAGTTAGAAGACTTAGAAGCTGGCAAAATTGATCAGCTATTAATACAAAATCTGAAAACCCAACTCCAAAAATCACCAACATATGAATCAAATGGCTCAATTGTACAAATAATGCAAGAAACTGAATATATATACGAAAAAGAAATCCCTGAGCTACTGATTAAGTATAACAAGGTATTGGAAAAAAACCTGGAGCTGGAAAAAAGGTGCCGCAATTTACAATAACCGTGTGTAAAATTAAGAATTTTGATAGCATCTGACCACTTTTTAACATGACATCCGACTCAAGACGACGACTACTGAAAGACTTTCGAAAACTGCAAGCTGATGCGCCTTCTGGTGTTACAGCAGCTCCTGAATCAGATAATTTAATGAAATGGAATGCAGTTATTTTTGGCCCTGATGATACACCATGGGAGGATGGTGTTTTCCGGCTTACCATGACTTTTTCAGAGGAATATCCGCGTAAATCTCCGGATGTGAGGTTTACAACTCAAATGTTTCATCCTAATGTATATAGAAATGGTGCAATTTGTTTAGATATATTATCTCACAATTGGTCGCCAGCGTATGATATATCTTCGATATTAACGTCGATACAGTCACTTTTGACTGATCCAAATCCGGCTTCTCCTGCTAATGCGGAAGCAGCAAGATTATATACAGAGAATAGACCTGAATACCAGAGAAGAGTAAGACAATGTGTTGAAGATACATGGACAGAGCAATAAATTTTTTTCAATTTCTTTATTAATATTTTACGAAGTGATTCATCATAATCAAAACTGGTTTCCAGTGGATTTCTATCAACATGATTGTCATATCGCTAAAAACATTGAATAAATACTACATTTGAAACACTCATTTACGGCTTCTAAAAGAAACCCTTTTTATTTCAACACAAACCTTAATGAATTTGCATTCGAATCATTGTTCACTGGAGTCGCTTCATTATCTAGTTCAATCACATCATCCCTTTATGAATATATATGCGACATATAAATTGATCCATATTCTTTCACTCAATCCAAATGTTCCTGATATCATTGTATCAGCAGTAAAATAGGCTTCAAATGAAGCCTATTTCCTAAAACTATATTTTTTGCTCATATTAATAGAGATTGTTACTTCTGAATCTCTCCAAGTTTGAAACAAGTATATAATTGAACATTTATAACTTGATTAGAGGGAACAAATACCTGCGGCAATAGTTGCCTTCCCTTGTGATAAGTGAGGCATCATACTTGGATAATGAATGATGAATTTGTAATTCGATTTGAAATTAAGATGTTTATGGTTATTCAATTTTTGAATACAACGATTATTTTTTACCTTGTAACAACATTATGAGTGGATCCAGCAAGATTCCTGTTAGTGAGCTTTCAACTCTTATTATAAAATGTAAGTACTGTAGACAAGATGTACAAATAAGTGTTTTGCCAATTCACGAGTATTTTTGCTCGAAATCAAACTCATATGTTCAAAACTCATAATTATTTGAAAAACTGCTATTCAACACATATTTTATTATATCCCAGGCCTTAGAATGAATACAGATCCATTTTTGGTCAATACATAGAAACTAGAACCAAAATAGAGCATTGATAAGGGTGGAGAATCCAAAACGTTAATAACTTTCGGAAATAATAACGATTGAAGATAGATAAACTTGAGCTCTGTGCTATGCTTACTTCCCAACAGAACAAGTTCAGGAGGTTTGATGCAGCAAAGAGGAGATTTTCCAACCTCAACAGCATCAAAGGTTTTTTCCGTTCTCCGCCCCTCCCATACCAGAAGTTTATCAGATAATGTGATGTATCTGTTTTTTTGGAAAGAAAAAAGCTGATGAACAGTGTTTCCGAGCTGCAATTTGTCATTTTGTTTAGAGCACAACTTATCATGCTTTGTTACGATTCCTGTTCTTCCTGCTATTATCAAATCAGTTCCATCATCAATAATGGATGCAATCGACAGTCTATGCCCTGGGAAAATTACAAGCCTTTCAAGAGTGTTAGCGGACCATAGCACAACCAATCCATTACTCGATCCTGTAGCAATTATATCACCAAATTGGTGAATTGCTGTTACCGAGGTGCTCATATAGCTGAGTATCGATGGGTTCATGAGTGTCCAATCATTAAACACGAGTATGTTTCCACTGTAAAAGCCAACATAGAGTTTTTCGGTATAGACCATATTTGTGATTTTCCCGTATGAACCGAGGGGATCATATGATTGTGGAGAAATAGAACCAGAAACAGAATAATCATGAGATGAAAATGATTGAATAGTACCATTTGTCATTGCTAAATATATATGCTGCTGAGAACACGCAACAAAGTGAGAGCCTGGAAGCTGAACTACTTTTTGGGTATTAATCTGAAAAGCATGAAGAGCTATTGTTTCAAGATGATTAATCCTTAGCATTAACGTATCTAATTCACTATTAATTTTTTCTCCGAATGAACTTATGGATTCTGATAGATGAGTGGTAATTGCTCGAAACTCTTCGTGTGCAATAAAGTTTTCTCGTTGAAAATTTGATAATTCTTCATTACATTCTTCTTGAAGTTTCTCCAATTGATGAAATGACTCTTTTAACATAAGAACTTCCGTCTTCTCCTGTTGTAACTTCGCTAATGACGCCGGAAAATCCATAAAATGGCTTGTAAATTGTCCGTTTCATAATGACTGAACTTGATAAAACCTTTCTCACTCGGCAGTCGAAGCAGAAGAGTAGTTTTGAGCAAAAGTATCTTGAAAGATTTGGGGGTACCAAGGAAAACATTTTGGGAGCCACTGTTATATCTCCTCAGTTGATCAAAAAGAAGCAGGAGATGGAGAAAACTAACTCTGATCTCGAGGAAGCCAGGACAAAATTCGAATCATGGAAAACAAATTTTCAGCGCAAAAAGAAAGAATTGGAAGAAAAACAAAGTACACTTGATATACAGAAAGCTAATCTTAAGACATTTACTGAGCATCACAACGGAGAGCTTGAAAAAGCGAAGAAGAGAGAGTCAGATGAGCGAGATCATGCAAAAAAGATTGAAATGGAACTCCAAGTGCTGATTGAGGAAGAACAAGCTCTCAGAGAGCAAAACAGAATTCTCAAGGACGAACTGGATAAACTTGCACCATGTGCGGAGTACCTTCAAGCAGTTGCTGATAAATCAGGGACATTTGAAAACGTTGAAGGTATTCTCAACAGGCACCAGTCCCTGGCTGCCACCAGATCTGAGTACATAGAGAAATTCCAGAAGTTAATGACCAGATTTGGGTCTGAAGAAGAGTCCTTAAGCCAGGAATTAGAAAAAAAGAAAATGTATCTCATTGATAGAACTATGAGGCTCAATGAAAGTGTAGCTAAATATAACCAATCCAAGAAAACAAATCAGTATAGGAAAACCACACTGGTGAAAGATGTGCAAAGAATAGAAGCGAAAAAAATAGAATTAGCAGAAATCAAATCGGCAATTCATAACATATATAACAGAGCACTCGAGAAATCCCAGCAAACATCTTCGACTGCAGCAAGGCCAGCCACGGCTACCACAATTGAGGGAATGCTTCAGTTCATTGAAAATCGCTTCAACGATTTGGATGGGATCCTAAGCGATCCAAAGGTTGAGTATATAACGCCTGGAAATACTATAAGCAAGAAGAGCATCTAGGAGGAGCTTGTGTAAACATTGACTGCTTTACTTTATATTCGTTATGAACAGCGACGAAGAATTCCGTGAAGAGGAAACAAATGGTATTAAAGAGGACGAAGATAGTATAATTAATCATGAAGAAGAAAAAAAAGAGGAGGAAGAAAAACCTGAGCCAAAAGAAGAAGAGGAGCAGGTGGAAGGAGTCGAATTAACTGAAGAAGCTCTGATTCCAAATCTAAGGCTATTAGATACCCCTAATGATTTGGAATTTGCTTACACAAAACTTATAATGATTGAAGCTGAAATCAAAGACGCATCGATTTTGGAGAGATATCCTCACTTAAGAATGATTTCTTTTGCAAAGAATAATTTAAGGAAAGTTCCATGGATTTCAAAAATGAAATCTGCTGTTTATATCGATTTGCACAATAACGGTATTAAAGTTCTACCAGAATTTGAGGAAATTCCAAATCTTGTTAAGTTTGATGTACGTAATAACAAAATTCGTAGTCTACCTGTCCTACCATTTCCATCACTAACACAGCTTGATCTCTCTGGGAATCAAATCAGAACAATGGCTCCCTCGCCATTTTCTAAATTGAACCAGCTTCAAAAGCTTGTTTTAACTGGAAACAAACTTCAAAAACTAACACCAGACATATTTATTGGGCTTTCATCTCTCACATCACTAATTATTGATCAAAATGAGATTAAAAGTGTTGGCAGCGGGGTTTGGGCTCCCATGACAAGCCTCAAACAGTTAAATCTGAATGAGAATCAAATAAACTCATTCAGTTCATTTGAACAGAGTCCTACCTCTCTTACTGAATTACTATTGAGTCAAAATGCAGTGGAATCAACGAAACAGTTTGAATATCTAAAAAGTGTACCATCCTTGAGAACATTAGCTGTTTCTGGTAACCCAATTCCACAGGAAGAAGAATACAGACTTTCGGCTATACATTTTGTTCCGTGGCTTACTAAAATAGATGAGGAAGAAATATCCCAAGAAGACAGAGATTCAAGTGAAGAGTTTATTAAAAATAAAATTGCTGAAGAAGAAGCCAGGAAGCAAGAAGAGCTTGAATTGCGAAAACATGAAGAAGAAGAAGAAGCTGCAAGAAGAAAAGTCGAAGAAGAAGAGGAAGCACTTGAGAGGGAAAGAAGGAGAGCCGAAAGGGGAGATGAAGAAGAAGAAAGTAAGGATGTTGAACAAAATCAAGATGACCAGGAAGAAGATAATCCAGATGTTGAGGCGAATAATAATGAACCTACTGAAGAAGAAGGAACAGAAGAGAAAGATGATGAATAAAAGGGTATAATGATATTTATTGAAAATATGAAGATGGTGGGTCATCAGGTATCTTCCTTAAATCAGATGGGCAGGGCTCAAATTCTGGTAATTCATATGTTCCTTTATCATATTTCATTAGGCAAGCTTTGTTTCCTGTTTTGTACATATAGTTAGGTGCAGACCATATAGTAATAAGTTTTTGATCGAAATACCACTCATAGCCTTGCATTGCTACCTGATGAGATCTTGTGACAAAGTCTAAATTATTTAACTGACAAAACATTTTCACTTGATTACCTCCAAACACGAAACCTGCTCCCCTCATATTTGGTTTCCATGTATCAATAGTTTCAGGATCACTCCAACAAATATCAGAGAAAACACCATTGGATGGAAGTTCACAAAACCTATTGGTTTGGTTAACTTCTCCAGGATAAGCGAGGTCAGGAGACAAACCACCATGAATACCAAAAACTTTATCATCTATTATTGCTGCCATGGGTAAGAGATCAAAAATTTCATTACACATTGTCCATATACCATTATGACCAAATAAATTCAGACATTCATTATAAAAACCATACATCTGATTGACTTGACGAGATTCATGGTTTCCTCTCAGAAGATAAATTTTATTTGGATATTTCACCTTAAGAGCACAGAGATAGCAAAAAGTTTCAAGAGAATAATAACCACGATCAACAAAATCACCCAAAAACAAATACTGACAATCACCAACTTCTCCTCCACATTTAAAAAGCTCAAATAAATCATATAACTGGCCATGTATATCCCCACATATGTTTATTGGGCTTGTAAGCTCTAATAAATTGTTTTCTTCGTAGAAAATCTCAATCAGCTTTTCAAACAATTGGACAACATCTTTCTCACAAATGCGATCGCCATCTTTAATGCTTACTAATATCTTGTCTGGATCGAATTCAGTCATAATTTAATGAACAAACCGATTATTTTTTACCATTTAGAGGGTAATTAATGGTAGTTTACTTCATGTAAATAAGAGTTCAAGGATTGTCAATTTGATTGCAAGGACTGTCATTAAAAGATGTGTGCCACCAATGTTGGATTCGACTACAAAACACTCTGTAGGGGGATTTGGAAATGTTCGATGTGGAGTAACTTCAAATCCTAATGGATTTTCAATTGTTTGGCATTCATATGTTGAATGAAGACTGATGACATGTGTCGAGGTGTATGAGATGCCTGAGTTTAATGTGATCTTGTTGCCTTGTGTGATCGAATATTGAACAGTATTATGAACAATCCAACAATTGTTTATTGTGACTGTTGGAATTCCATCAGAGGCAAACAGAATTCCCTTATTATTCTGGAAAACTGATTGAAAGATTGTGAAGCTAAAAACACCATTATAATTTTGAAAATAAAAAAGGCTGCTAGATGTTACAGAATTATTGATATAATTACTATTATTAAAATTGGATGCTTGATTTGGAGCCATATATCCATAAAAATGGTAATTTGTGGATGAACAATCAACAATTGAATTCATTTGTAAATGAAAGGTAATGATGTTACTCCCTCTAATCAAGCTAGAATGACAACGACTAATGTTATTATTGTTCATTATGTGATTTGAAGATTCAAAATATAATAATCCATTCCCAAAATTGCTAGGAGCTGATGAAAAAGCGGAAAAAAGTTTGAATTCGTCCCGGATTGTGGAATAAATATAGCCAAAATGGCCTGAACCTGAAGTATAACAGTGATAGCAACAAATTTTAAGAAAAATTGCAATTTTCACATTTGAGAAAAAAACGCAACCTCCATTTGTTTTCGACGAACAGTTACCAAATATGCAAGACTCCAATAGAACATCGCTTGCTGTATAAGGAGCAAAGGAAATGGCTCCACCTTGAATATTCAAATAACTATTCTCATGAATATAAAATGAAGATGCATCTGGCCTTGTGTACTGCTTATTTTGGTCAACATAAGATGGCTCAATTCCAAAAATGTCACTATATGAAGATAATAAAAAGACAGTGGCAATCATTTGTAAGATAAATGGATATGACATTCAATTTTGAAATGAATAATTTCTGAGATGATTGTAAAGAACCTGGTTATATATCAGATCCTTTTACTTAAACAAACTATCTCTATCTATAATTAATAGAGGTGGAATGTAGTTAAACTATTATTATCAATAGTTTTCTAAATTTTGCTCGGAGAACTGTTGGAAAAATAATTAGATTGATACAACAAAATTGGTTATTGCGACAAATTTTCTTATATACTCTATTGAATGACTGGGACATAGTTTTCCTATACAGTAAATTATCCAACTATTAATCCAAAGAAATCTAAGCAAAACTGGTAGTTGATGATGATTATTTTAAACTTTATATATATAATTGAAGGACTCTTTTCTTCATACTCCTCCTTTGTTACAATAATATACTGAATTGAATTAAGAGAGGAAAAAATCTGATCCCCAATCCATTCTGCATTATTCCTATCAGAAGGAGAAGCAAATTTTGTTCATACTTTTAGTGGCAATACAGGGGAATTTTTTCTGATCTCAATGTGAATCCAATATCAAGTTTTCTTCCACCAGATAAAATTACCATATAAAAACTTGGAAACAGTGTTTTATGGTTATTTAAATAACTTTGGATAGGAACCAAACACGAGAGTTTGATTTTCCAACTGGGATAATTAATTCGAAAATTACTGAATTTTTTGTGATGAAAATTCAGCATTTATACAGTAGGAAGATTAACCCTTCAACCCAGGAAAAACCCTTCAACCCAGGAAAAACCCTTCAACCCAAGAAAAACCCTTCAACCATAATTAGCCTGTTCCTTTAATTCATATTATTCTAAAAAACCATGATTATTCATTTTGTTTATTCATGGGGATCCTCTCTTTTTGGTAGTATTCTTCATTTTGACCAAAATTCCAATGTCTAACTTGTCTGGCTTCTTCTCTTTTAATTAAGAGATGGATTTTGCCATGACAATCCCTCTCTCTGCATATTCCTGCTTTTCTAAATGCTTGAGTAATATTATAAACATATGCATTTGAAACCCAAGCATGATGGATTTTAATAATTTCTCGGGTTTGGGGGTTCAGTTTGGGATCAATTTTATAATTATGAAATGAAGTCTTCATTAAGCCAAAAATTACAAGATCGAGAGGCTGAATTTGATCAGAGGAGTGAGCAGGCATGAACAAAGGTTCAACCCCATAGTCGGTACATAAATCAAGGAATTCATCAGATATATGGCAAGAGCATCCATCAAGGATTAATAAAGCCAGACCAGAATAATCTAATAATATTCTTTTTCTCATAATTTCTGGGAAAAAAATCTCTCTTGCCCATTCATTTAAAATTTCGGTCGTTATAAAGCCATTTTCCTGATACCTAATGAAAAAATTTTCTAATGTAACCTAATTGTTCGATTTCACTCTCAATTGTCTTTCTTTGAGTAATAATTATTGGTTTCAAATATGATCCATCAGTACAAATTCCTCCAAGAATCGATGTTCTTTTTGAATTCCTTCTCACAGATATTGGGATTGTGTCATCTTCGAAATCTATAGGAACAATCACCCTCATTTCTCTTTGATCAGCCCAAACCTGGAATCCACTCTCATCAATATTATAAACAAAACTGGAATGAATATCCCCAATGATTTGTTCAATATGATTGAAATACTCATCTATCTCATCAGTATCACATAATTTTCTCTCATCTTCCATCGGCTTACCTGAAATTTTTTTGAAATTTTCGAATTTGTATATAATATGTCTAATGGTGTCCATATTAAGTTGTAATCCATAATGATTATCGAAAAAATAAAAAAGATCAACATAAGAAACTGGCTCCTTTTGAAGGAAACATGTCATAATGAATTCTTCTGTCAAAGTTAATTGTTTTTGTTTTAAAATTGAAGGCCTTCCATTAAT
>Ga0074193_1000611_pt1 | contig 56362 bp, 46 predicted proteins | sample EPASupsiteHSE605_FD_64523 | JGI IMG/M metagenome (GOLD analysis project Ga0074193, IMG submission 64523) | Bioremediated contaminated groundwater from EPA Superfund site, New Mexico - Sample HSE6-05 | ecosystem: Environmental > Aquatic > Deep subsurface > Groundwater > Contaminated ...
AAATTCTTCGGCGACGCGAAGGCGGCGGCTAAGAATTTTTGTAGTCTGCTTCTTGTCTATCAAGATTTCACAAGTAATAAAAAATGCGTAAGTATTTTTTATTACGTCCTTATTAGATAGTAAAAAACAATTATTACGATTAAAGCACAGCAATCTAGTGCGTTGTTAAGTTAATTTGATAGGATATAACAATGAAAAAAGATAAATTTTCAATCGAAAATAAAGGTGAGCGAGCAGCACGTAGTGCTGCGGAGCGAACCAAAAAACCTTATTTCCCTCTTCCCTTGAGGGAAGAGGGGCAGGGGTGATAGGTGTCAGCCAATATTTAAAGTATTATAACTTTAACCCATAAAATTAATTTAACAGAGCACTAGTCAATTTACAAAATATTGAATATATAAACCTTAAAAAATTCCTTCAATATTGCAAAAATTTTTGTAAAACCGCTTCATATTATTTAATGATCCATAAAATAAATATAGTTTTATTAATAACATTTTAAAAATGATTTGTATTTTATATAAAAATTTTATATAATCTTTTGTGTATTTTAATTTCAGATTTCTTTTATTTTAGAAAGGGGGATTTAAATGACTACTATTAAAGGTACATCAAAAGATGATACATTAAATGGAACATCGTCAAATGATTTAATTTACGGATATGCAGGAAATGATATTATTAACGGTGGAGCTGGTATAGATACGATGTATGGTGGTATTGGTAATGATACATATTATGTAAATACTTCCAGCGATAAAATTACAGAATATGCAAATGAAGGCATTGATACTGTAATTTCTACAGGTTCTTTTACTTTGGGAAATAATCTGGAAAACCTGTATCTTACTGGAAACATTACGATAAATGGTACAGGTAATAACCTTAATAATTATATAACAGGCAACAGTAATAAAAATGTTCTCAATGGAATGGCCGGAAATGATACTATTGACGGTGGAGGTGGCGCAGACACTATGGTAGGCGGCATCGGAAATGATGTATATTATGTGGATAATCCAGGCGATACTATTAAAGAATATTCTTCTGATGGTACAGATACAGTATATTCTTATATTTCTTATTCATTAGGAAATTATCTGGAAAATATGACGCTGTTAGGTACAGGCAATACTAATGCAACAGGTAACAGCCTTAATAATTACCTGACAGGAAACACTGGTAATAATAAAATTAATGGCGGAGCCGGAAATGATACGATTGACGGTTCTGCCGGAATAGATACCATGATCGGCGGCGCAGGCAATGATACATATTATGTAGATGAATATGATGATGTTGTAACTGAAAATGCAAATCAGGGAACAGACATTGTATATGCTTCAAAAAATTTTACTCTCCAAAATAATATTGAAAACCTAACTTTAATTGGTGATGCAATTGATGGAACCGGAAATAGCCTTAATAACTATTTAGTAGGAAACTATCAGGATAATTGGCTTGATGGTAAGTCAGGCATTGATACCATGATTGGTGGAGCCGGCAGTGATACATATTTTGTTGATAATTCAAAAGATGTAGCTATAGAAGAAGCCGGAGAATATGCCGGACTTGGAGATTCCGTAGAAAGTACGGTTTCTTACATACTTGGAAAAAATATAGAATATTTGATTCTTTGTGGTACTGACAATATTAACGGATACGGAAATGACGGATGGAATCTTATACAGGGGAACTCAGGCAATAATTTATTAAGTGGTGCAGGCGGAACAGATCAGTTGATTGGCGGAGGAGGCAGAGACACTCTGGTCGGCGGTACTGGAGATGATATTTATTACGTAAGCACCAAGAATACGGTTGTTATAGAAGACGGATCTCCTGATGACATTGATGAAATTGTTACGACTTGTAATTATACACTTACAGACAATGTGGAAAATATGCTGCTTTCCTGGAATGATAACATAAACGGTTACGGAAACAGTTTGAATAACCATATGAGGGGAAATACAGGGAATAATATACTAAGCGGAGGTGCCGGAGATGACACACTGGTAGGAGGTGGTGGAGTTGACACTCTTATCGGCGGGATAGGAAATGATTCCTACTGGATTGATAATTCTAATACTGTCATTATAGAAGATCAATCCGCCGGTATATATGATCTTTTAATTTCAAGTGTTTCATACAACCTGTCAAACAATATTGAAAATATGGTTTTAATTGGTGATACCAATATCAACGGATGTGGTAATACTTTAAATAACGGTATTACTGGAAATTCAGGCAATAATATTTTAAGTGGCGGAGACGGTGATGATTCTATCGACGGTGGAACAGGAACAGACACCTTAATTGGTGGAAAAGGTAATGATCTTTTCACTGTAGAGGACCAATCAGATGTTATTACCGAAAGAGCCAATGAGGGAACCGATACCGTAATATCTTATAACACTTATGAATTATCTGATAATGTAGAAAATTTAATGCTGGTATATTATCCACCCACATCACAATCAGAAATACAAAATGCTACGGGCAATTCACTTAATAACACCTTAACTGGTTCTATCGTTAATAACTTCCTCGATGGAAAAGGAGGAAATGACACTATTTATGGAGATAGTGGTAATGATACCATGTGTGGCGGACTGGGAAATGATTATCTTGATGGAGGACAGGATAATGATATCTATCAATTCAGTCTGGGAGACGGTTCTGACATAATTACCGATATAAGCGGAACTGACAGTATATTATTCAAAAATGGTGTTCAGAGTAATACAATTGCATTTTATTCAAACAACAATGACTTAACTTTTGCCTATGGTACTGATGATTATATAACAGTAAAAGACCAAAGCGGATGGGGTACAATGGAAAAGGTGAGTCAAAGCAATAATACATATCTGACCAGTAGTGAAATTAACTCAATCATTCAGCAAATAAATGCTTATGCGACTTCACACGGTATTGAAGTAACGAGTGTTAATGACGTTAAAAATAATCAGGATCTGATGAACATTATAGCAGCCGGTTGGCATTCATAGGGGGAATTTAAAAGGTTATAGGTTTTAAACCTATAACCTTTTAAAGTATGTTAAAAATTAGTAAATAAAAGGAGATAATATGGCTACTATTAAGGGAACAAATGGAAGTGACTCATTGAAGGGGACATCTTCAGCAGATTTAATTTATGGATATGCCGGTAATGATATGATTTATGGTGGTGCGGGCGTAGATACAATGTATGGCGGTAAAGGTAATGACACGTATTATGTCGATAATGTAAATGATAAAATTATTGAGTATTCAAAAGATGGAACAGATACGGTTATTTCGTCCGTTTCTTACGCATTGGGAAATTATCTGGAAAACCTGACTCTTTCAGGAACTGCCAATCTAAATGCAACAGGTAATACTTTAAATAATTATATAAAGGGCAACAGCGGTAATAATATTATTAATGGCAAAGCCGGCGCTGATACCATGGAAGGCGGAGATGGTAATGATACATATTACGTTGATAATACTGGCGATAAAATTATAGAACATGCATCAGACGGTGAAGATACGGTTATTTCTTCTATTACCTATACGTTAGGAGATAATCTTGATAATTTGACACTTGTAGGAACAGGTAATATTAATGGTACAGGTAACTTTTTTGACAATTATATAAAAGGTAACAGCGGTAAAAATGTTTTATCCGCAGGTATCGGATTTGATACAATCGATGGCGGAAAGGGTGCTGATACCATGATAGGTGGCTATAACAATGATATATATTACGTAGATAATACAGGTGATGTTGTTACAGAATACTATGATGAAGGTTATGATACAGTTATATCCTCAATAGCATATACATTGGGAAATAATCTGGAAGCTTTAACACTTACGGGAAGCAGCAATATTAGCGGCACTGGCAATAGTTACGATAACTATATAAAAGGAAACGACGGTAAAAATATTTTAAAAAGTGGTGCAGGTAACGACACAATCGATGGCGGTGCTGGTGCTGATACAATGTATGGTGGTACCGGAGATGATATTTATTATGTGGATAATATCGGTGATAGTATTACAGAATACAGTAATGGTGGTAATAACACGGTAAATTCCACAATATCGTATTCCCTTGGGAATTATTTACAAAACCTGACTCTTCTGGGTAGCAGCAATATTAACGGGACAGGTAACAGTTATAGTAACAATATAACTGGAAACAGCGGTAAAAATGTTTTAAAAGGCGGCGCCGGCGATGATGCATTAAATGGCGGCGCTGGTATTGATACAATGTATGGTGGTACAGGCAATGATACTTACTTCGTAGATAACACTAATGATGTTATTAAAGAGTACTCATCTGAAGGCATAGATAGTGTTTATTCTTATGTTTCTTATACACTTGGCGATAATGTTGAAAACTTATTACTGTTAGACGGTGATTATTCTGAACAGAGCAGTCATATTAATGCAACCGGAAATTCCCTTGATAACATATTAATGGGAAATTATGGTGACAATATACTCTATGGTGGCGCCGGAAATGACACAATAACGGATGGTGGCGCCGGCGTTGATACATTGTATGGTGGTACAGGAAACGATACATACTACATAGAAAATTACACTCCTGGTATTGTTATAGAATATGCTAATGAGGGAATCGATACTGTATATTCTGCCGGTTCATATATCCTTCCGAATAATGTGGAAAATCTGTATTTAACAGATGAATATTGGTTCGATGGTACAGGAAACAGTCTTAATAACAACATAAGCGGAAATATAGGTAATAATGTCATTGACGGCAAAGCAGGTGCAGATACCATGGAAGGCGGAATGGGCAGCGACACATATATAGTTGATAATACAGGAGATGTTGTTAACGAATATTATAACGAATATTACGATGAGAATGATGTTGATCTTGTAGTTTCTTCAGTTTCCTATACATTGGGAAATTATGTGGAAAACCTGCTTCTTTCCGGTAATAATAACTTAAGTGGCACCGGTAACGATTTAGATAATGCTATTACAGGAAATTCAGGTAATAACACACTAAATGGCGGAACCGGAAGTGATACCCTCTATGGTGGCCTTGGAAATGACACTTATAATTTTAACCGGAATAGCGGTTCCGATTTAATAGGCGATGACGGCGGCAGCGATAAAATCTCGTTTGCATCATGCGTAGGAACAGATGTTGCTTTCTATTCAAACAGCAATGACCTCGTTTTCGCTTACGGACCCAATAATTGTCATTTAACAGTACAGGACCAGAACTTAACCGGTTCAAGCATTGAAAAAGTTCAACTGTACAATAAAACCTATCTGACCAACAGTGAAATTAATTCAGTAATCCAGCAAATGAGCGCTTATGCATCTTCACATGGCATTCAATTAACAAATGTTAATGATGTTAAAAATAGCCAGGATTTAATGAACATAATTGCAAATTCTTGGCATTCTTAATTTAAGTAAGGACAGCGGAAAAAAATTCTTCGGCGACGCAAAGGCGGCGGCTAAGAATTTTTGTGTTCAGATTTTTATTGATTATGTAATAAGTTTTATTATGCTGTCTTAATTACAGAACAAACAGGTTGTTATTATTTTTGCTGGAGGATAATTACATCTTTATTATTTTTGTTTTGTTTCATCAGGTCAGCAACGGCATCATTTATAATGCCTTTTTGCCTGGCATTTTCTATTTGTCTCTTTTCTTCTGTTGTTACATAATCAGGTTTTTTAAGTTTTAAATCAGGCAGTTTTAATTCTTTTTTCTTTTGTTCTTCTTTTGTAGCCAGTTCTTTTTGAAGTTTTTCAGAGTCTTTTTCATAGTTATCCTTAAATTGTATGACGTTTTGTATTGATTCGCCTGTTTGTCTGGCAAGATTTTTAGCAGCATCACTGACGCTTCTATACAATTGAAGTTGTTTTTTCTGTTCTTTTTCATAATTTTTAATACTGTCGATTCTTGCCTTATTCATTCCTTTAATACTTGATTCTGATCTGGCCAGTTTATTCCTTAATACTATTATTTCTACCCTTCTGTTTTTACCTCTTCCTTTTTCTGTGTTGTTTTCGGCAATTGGTCTGCCGTCTGCATAGCCTACAGCTGCAAATCTGTTTTCCTCAAATTTAAAATGACTTAATAAAAATCTGACAACACTTGATGCCCTCGCTGAAGATAATTCCCAGTTTGACGGATATAAAGCAGATTTTATCGGTTGATTGTCAGTATGCCCTTCCACCCTGATAGGATGATCAGAAAATTTGTTTTTTAGTAAAGCACCAACTTTTAACAATGATTTTTGAGCTGAAGCTTTAATTTCTGCATTTCCTGATGGAAAAAACAGACTGTCGGACAAACTTATTACAAGCCCTCGTTCACTGACATATATATCTACCCCCTGAACATCGTCCATTTTTTCAACGGTTTCTTTTGTCTGATTAAAATTGGTTTCTTCCATTTTGGCTTCCATGTTTTCAAAGAGAGGAGGTATCATATTGGATTCATTATCCATTCCACTCAGAATACTGTCCCCTGAACTATCTAATATACTTTTATCTCCCTGTACAACTGATGGAGAAGCAAAAGCTTTTTTCATAGAAATTGACATGTCTTTAAATTTTGCAAGGTCTAATTGAGAAAGCGCATATAATACTACAAATGTAGCAAATAAAAGAGTAATAAAATCCGAATAAGATACAAGCCATCTTTCTAAATTTTCATGTTCTTCAGCTTTTTTTTTCTTCTTTGGCATATAATTTCTATCAGTATTAATTAATTACGCTTTTGCTGCAAGTTGTTTTGCTGCATCTTGCTTATCTGCTTTAGTTTCAAGAAAAGCTTGAAGCTTTCTCTCGATTAATGCAGGACTTTCACCAGCTTGTATTGACAGGATACCTTCTATAATAATTTGTTTTGCCAGAAGTTCTTTCGCACTTTTAAATTTAATTTTTGTAGCCAACGGTAGCAAAATCAAGTTAGCTATTACCAGACCATAAATTGTAGCAACAAAAGCAACTGCTATACCTGCACCAAGTTTTGACGGGTCTGATAAGTTCTGCATAACTTGAATTAATCCCATTACAGCTCCGATAATACCAAATGTCGGGGAATAACCTCCGCCTGATTCCCAAACTTTTGCACCTTTTGTTATTTTGTCTTCTATCTGGGAAAGCTGGGTTTCCAGAAGGTCTCTTACAAGTACAGGGTCAGCACCGTCACTTACTGCTTCAAGTCCCATCTTCATTAGAGGATCAGATGCGTTTTTTGCTTCTTTTTCAAGAACAATGACACCTTCTTTTCTGGCCTTCATTGCATATCCGATTATTTCTTCTATTACTTTATTATAATTAACGTTATCTGGGGCAAAAGCTTTTTTAAGCATTTCGAATGCTGTTAACAATACATCTAGAGGGAAACTGGCTATAACAGCACCTGCTGTACCTCCGGCTACAATCATAAAAGCTGTTATCTGTAAAAGTGATTGTACACTTCCCCCTTCAATAGCTTGAGCCATAAGAATGCAGCCAATTCCAAAAACCATACCTATTATAAATAAAAAATCCATTTTTTAACTCCAGAGTTTAATGCCAGCTTGAAATATTTATCAAAAAACTATATGATTAATCCTATTAAAACTTAATTTACTTAACTTTGAATCATTCAATTAAATTAACTAACAGGCATTGATTAGAATAATTATATATGATCCGGTTATTTTGTACAAACATTACAATTAGTATGTATGATTATTGAATCAGGTTAATTATTGATAAAGATACTGTACAGAACAACTCCAACCCTGATGATCTTTGTCACAGGTATTTTGATAATAGGTATCTCCTTGGTATCCTTTTGGTTTTATTGAATTTTTAAATATATAAAATCCTAAGATATCTTTTCCTATTGTATTAGGTCCTTTAAAGCCATTTATATCTATAGAAAAATGAAGGCAAAAGTTATCTGGTAGTCCTTCACAGTTAAGACTACGACTATTAAGAAACATTAAGTTACCATTATTAAGTATAAAACCTGTGCCATTTGGCCATGTATAGAATCCATTTAAAGTTTTGGTTTGATTATTATGCCAGCAATTGCCTAATATTGTGCCATAGCGACAATATTTAGCAATATTTACATATTTTCTCAACTGATAATATACTTCATCATCACTTGTAAATATCCCTTTTAAGTTTCCACCGTTATCCATAACCATTTTCATAGAAACCTGACTGAAATTGGAATAGGTTTTCTTCCATGCCGTCTTTAACTCAGCATCTTGAGTATCCTGAACAAGTGCAGGCACAACTATCGAAGCAACAACTCCTATAATCAACAAAGTTATTAAGACTTCTGCAAGCGTAAATGCAATTAATTTTTTACAACCCAATGGCAATGGAAGTTTTTGCATAAAAGGGCTGTTTAATAATTTTTCTGCTGTATTTTTTACTGTTTTTGTATTCTTGTAAAAAATCATGTTTTGATTTTCCTAATTGATTAATTAAGGACGTAATAAAAAATACTTACGCATTTTTTATTACTTGTGAAATCTTGATAGACAAGAAGCAGCCTACAAAAATTCTAATACCAAGTTGCAATTAATGAAGTAAAATAGCAAAAAGTCTGAAATTGGTATGTGCGGAGCGGGAGCGTTAAAAAAGTGAAACGGTCAGTTTTACTTTTTTAAAAGCTCGTTCGTATTAGCCGCCGCCTTCGTGTCGCCGAAGAATTTTTTCCGCTGTCCTTAGCATCAATTATATCAGGGAATCATTAATTTTTTATTTCAGGAACATTCCCTCTGTATTTTGTGTCCTAATTAAAGAGGTTATCTTGAAATATATTTATTTGTCCAAAAATTTAATAAATTATTAATTAATAAAGCATTATTTTCCTGATAAAATAAGAATTAAAATTTTATACGTGATAGAATGGTATTAAGTTAAATTATATATATTTATGGGGAAATAATATCTTCTTTTGTATAACAAACATCAAATATTGGTATTTTTATGCTGAATAAAGGTAATAACTCTAATTAAGCGGCAATTATTAAAGGATTTTTACATGATAGACTTGTTATTAAAAATATTTGGGGATCCAAATGACAGGCTAATAAAGAAGATTCAGCCTACAGTTGAATACATAAACTCTTTAGAACCGGAAATTTCAAAATTAACTGATGAAGAATTAAAAGATAAAACTGCTGAATTTAAGGAAAGACTTGCAAATAGGGAAAAATCTTCAAATAAAGAAAAAGACAGGGCATTAGAACAGGAAATGCTGGACAGTATTCTTCCTGAAGCTTTTGCTGTTGTCAGAGAAGCAGGAAAAAGAGTACTTAATATGAGGCATTTTGATACGCAGCTCATCGGCGGTATTATCCTTCATCAGGGGAAAATAGCAGAAATGAGAACAGGTGAAGGTAAAACATTAGTTGCTACGTTGCCTGCATACTTAAATGCTCTTACCGGAAAAGGAGTCCATATTGTTACAGTTAACGATTACCTTGCAAAACGTGACAGCGAATGGATGGGGAAAATATATAAATTTCTGGGGCTCAGTGTAGGTGTAGTCCTGTCAAATAGGTCTTATGATGATTTTAATGCCAAAAAAGAAGCATATGCAGCCGATATTACCTATGGTACAAACAACGAATTCGGCTTTGATTACTTAAGGGACAATATGGCAGGAAGCCTTGAACAGTGCGTTCAAAGGCCTTACAGTTATGCAATTGTAGACGAAGTTGACAGTATTCTTATTGATGAAGCAAGAACACCTCTTATAATAAGCGGAAGGCTTGAACAATCTGCTGAAACTTACAAATTAATGGCAAAAATTGCTCCAATGCTTGAAAAAGATACTGATTATACAGTTGAAGAAAAAAATAAAAACGTTATCCTGAATGAGGAAGGAATAGACAAAGCACAGGAACTGCTTGACGTAAAGGATTTATTCGATCCTTCAATCCAGTACGCACATTATTTGCTGCAAGCTTTAAAAGCAAAGGAACTTTACCATAAAGATACCGATTATGTGGTTAAAAATGGTGAAGTTATTATAGTTGACGAATTTACCGGAAGGCTTATGGAAGGTCGTCGCTGGAGTGACGGTTTGCATCAGGCTGTAGAAGCAAAAGAAAACGTTAAAATTCAGGATGAAACCCAGACTCTTGCAAGTATAACTTTCCAAAATCTTTTCAGGCTATATCCAAAACTTGCAGGCATGACAGGTACAGCAAAAACTGAAGAATCCGAATTTATTAAAATATATAATCTTGAAGTTGTAATAATTCCGACTAACAAAAAAGACATCAGAATTGACTATCCTGATGTAATTTATAAAACCGAAAAACAAAAATTCATCTCTCTTGCGGATGAAATAGAAGAAGTACACAAGCTTGGAAGACCAATGCTTGTAGGTACTACAAGCATTGAAAAATCAGAACTTGTTTCAAGTCTTCTTAAGAAAAGAGGACTGAAACACAATGTATTGAACGCAAAACACCACGAAAAAGAGGCTATTATTGTAGCTCAAGCTGGAAGATATGGAGCTATAACAATTGCAACAAATATGGCAGGTCGTGGAACAGATATCCTGCTGGGTGGTAACCCTGAATTTCTCGCAAAAGAAATGCTGACAGAAAAAAATATAAATTCAGAAAATACATCGGCCGAAGAATATAATGCAAGCAAGGAAAAATTCCTTGAAGAAGCTTATAAAATAACCCAGGAAGAACATGAAAAAGTTGTTGCAGCTGGCGGCTTGCATGTAATAGGTACAGAAAGACATGAATCAAGACGTATAGACAACCAGCTCAGAGGTAGAGCAGCAAGACAGGGTGACCCAGGTACAACAAGATTTTTCCTTTCACTTGAAGATAATTTGATGAGAATATTTGGCGGACAAAAGATCTTTGCCCTTATGGAAACTCTAAAAATAGAAGAAACTATGAGAATAGAAGCTCCTATGGTCAGCAAGAGCATCCAGTCTGCCCAGAAAAAAGTTGAAACATACCACTTTGATATAAGAAAAAACGTTCTGGAATATGATGATGTAATGAACAGACAGAGAGAACTTTTATATCGCCAGCGCAGAAAAGTGCTTGAAGGTGAAAATATATATGATGATATTCTCTTTATGATAGATCAGTCTATTGATAGAATAATGAGCGAGTACATAAATCCAGAAATGACTCCTGAAGAATGTGATGATGAATCACTTGAGGGTCTTGTAAAGTCGATTCATTCGTTTATACCACAGCTTTCTCATATTACGTTGTCTGATATAAAAGGTTTAAAATACAATGTAATATATGATATGCTCAAAAACTTTGCATATGAGTCATATACAAAACATGAAGAAGAAATAATAAATTACTATAACACTGTGATCAAACAGAATGAATACATTGATGAAAATGAATACCAGCTTCAGGAAATAGGAGCAAAAGACAATATAATGAGAACTCTGGAAAGAGATGTTCTCCTTAGAATAGTGGACAGCAGATGGATAGATCATCTTCACAATATCGACATGCTGAGGGAAGGTATAGGACTAAGAGCTTATGGCCAAAAAGATCCCCTGCTGGAATATAAACGTGAAGCATTTGACATGTTTAACAATATGATGCACGATATCCAGACAGAAACCTTATCTCACCTGTTCAGGACAAAATTTGAAATACAGGTTGTTCAAATGCAAAATGAACCTATAAGCACCGATCTTTCCAGAGCTGCTGAAAATTTTATTCCGCCTTCCGAGGATCAAACCTATGTCAGTAATGGCAAAGTAGGAAGAAATGATCTTTGTCCATGCGGTAGTGGCATAAAGTATAAAAAATGTTGTGGTTCAGGTAGAATCAAAAGTGGAAACATTATGTAATTTTTAGCTGGAGGTATAAATGACGACAGTTTCTGATGCACTTAACAAAGCAATTCAATATCATCAAAATGGTAACGTACAGGAAGCTGAGAAAATTTATACCGAGGTTTTAAAGGTTGATCCAGGCAATATAAACTGTCTTTATTTAATGGGACTGGTAAATTACCAGAAAGGCAAGCTGGACAACGCAGTTGATTATGCAAACAAAGCATTGGCTATAAGGCCGGCTTTTGATATTTACAAGACTCTAGCAGATATATACATAGACAAAAGAGAATTTGATAAAGCGCTTGTTGCGCTTAGGAAGGCTATAGAGTTTGATCCCGATTATATTGAAGGTTATTTTAATATCGGACTGATTCTGCAAACTCAAAACAGAATTGCCGAAGCAGCAGAATACTATAAAAAGGCAATCAGCTTAAAACCTGATTATTATCGAGCTTACGATAATTTGGGAGCAATATATCTGGATAAAGGCGATCTTAACGAGTCTCTGTCTTATTATCAGAAGTCAATGTACCTTAATCCACAAAATCCTGATGTTTATTTTAATATTGCCAATATATACAGGAGCGCAAATAATCCTGCACAGGCAATAGAATTTTATCAAAAGGCACTTAACCTTAAACCAAATGATGCGGAGTGCTATTTTACACTCGGAATCAGCTACCTGATGAATAAACAGTATGATCGGTCTATTGAGATATTAAACAAAGCGCTGAAATTAAATTATAATAGTGCTGAAGTATATCATAATATTGGAAATGCTTATTTTGAAAAGGAAGATTATAACCAAGCAAAAGTATATTACAAAAAATCAATAGAATTAAACCCGGATAGTCATAATAGTTATAACAATCTTGGTCTTGTATATAAATTTACCAACGAGTTAAGCAAAGCCATACCCAATTTCTTAAAAGCGCTTGAGCTAAATCCAAATGATAAAGTAGTTCAATACAATCTGGCAAGAGCCTATATAGGGAACAGGAACTTTGAAATAGGCTGGAAATTTTTTGAGTGCAGGGATGGGCTTTATGATTGTTTTGGACGCGAAAATGAATCCCTGTTCAATAAACCCTGGAGAGATAATATCTCTGGCAAAACTATATATGTAAACCAGACAGGCGGCTATGGCGATATGGTAGAGCTTGTCAGGTATCTGCCGCTTTTGCAAGAAAAAGGCGCAAAGGTAATAACAAAAATTCCTAAAGAGTTAAAAAATCTTTTAAGTACCTTTGATACCGGAGCAGAACTGATTGATTCTTCTGTCCCTGACAGCGATATAAAATATGATGCAAGAATAAGCAGTTTGTGTTTGCCTGCTTACTTTAAAACAACTCCTGAAAATATCCCGCTAAGTCAGGGATACTTAAAACCATGTGCTGAAAAAGTTAAAGTTTACAAGGAAAAATATTTTAATAATAATTTGTATAAAGTTGGTATTGTCTGGAATGCCGGTACTAAAATTGAAAGAAAAGCTGATGACAGGAATATGGATCTTAAATATTTCTTTAAACTGGCAGATTTAAAGAATGTTAAACTTTATTCCCTGCAAAAAGGCTCCGGCATGAGCCAGCTTGATGCAGCACCGCACGGAATTAATATAGTTAATATTGGAGCTACGTTTGACAGTTTTGAAGATACCGCTGCTGCTATTGAAAATCTTGATTTATTATTGAGCATAGATACATCTGTTATTCACGTAGCAGGAGCTATAGGCAAAAAAACCTGGGTGTTAATGCCATACTTTGCTGACTGGAGATTTTTTACCGGTACAGAAGATGTAATGTGGTATAAAAGCCTGAAACTTTACAGGCAAAAAGAAACAGGCAACTGGCAGGAAGTAGTTGGCAGAGTTTATAATGATCTGCAAAATATTTCTTATAATTAAATAGAGGATACCTTTAAGGAATAAATCCGGTATCCTCTATAAATAATCCACGTAGCCGAGAGACACTTAAGGAATAAATCCGGTCTGCTCTTTCTTGTTTTTACAAGCACTACATATTCATGATAACATACTTGTAAGTTTTTGCAACTAAAGGAAAAATCCTGAAAATGGCTCAAGGAATAACAAATAAAAGATATTATATTGAATTTGGCAAGATATATAACCGTCTTATAGAAGTTGAATTACAGCTTCGCGAACGAATAATATCAAGTTTTAAATGTGTTTATAAGAAAAAAGCATTTTACAGGTTAAAACCATATATATATGAGATTATTGCAAATTACAATTATGTTAGAAAAACTGACGGTGTTTCAGGGAATCATCTCCATAATATTATCAAATCAAACAAAAGTGATGATCTAAAACTAAAAGAATGTATTTACAGATTATATTTACCTGATTTACTTGGTATTTTAGACTATGAGTTTTATTACAGAAATAAACTTTTGATCAAACATCTTTATTACAAAAAACCTTCTCATAATGATGTTAAACATTATTCTTCATATCTTTCAAAATTAAGAAATTGCATTATGCATTTTAATTTCAAAAAATATCTAAACGATAAAATAAATTATATAAATGCTCTAATTTTCTTTGAAAATCATTTAAATTGTTTTATGAGACCAATTAATCATCTACCTCCTATTCCTGATGTATCAGTAACAAGAATATTACAGGTTATATATGCTCATTATCCTATTTTATTTGAAGAAAATGATAGAATTTTATGTGATGTATTTGATGATATAGCGATTCTAAATGGTAAACCGGCAGAAGATTTACCTCAATATTGGTCTATTTTAAGACAGAGGTATATAATTCTTCGAAATAGCGGAAAAATTAAAGAAGATTTTGAAATCCTAGATGAAAACGCAAAACAAATATCATTGTTTTAAATAAATAATAATAGGAGACCCGAATAAATTATGATTGGCGAATACAGAAAACGGTTGGAAGAAATTAAAGACAGGTTAATTAAAGTAAAGGACTGTCTTTGACCTGGCTGGAATTAAAAAAGGTATTGCTGATCTTGAAGAAAAGCTTCGTGATCCGAATATTTGGAACAGTCCTGCCGAAGCGCAGGAGATTTCACGGAAACTCAGTGAGTTAAAAGGTACTGTTGAAGAGTTTTCCGGCTGGGAGACTCAGGCAGAAGATGCCAATGTTTTAATTGATCTTGCTGATGAAGAGCAGGATACTTCTTTATATCCAGACATAGAGGAACTTCTGAAAAAACTTTCAGACGAACTGGATAAATGGGAACTCCAAAAGATGCTCAGTGGAGAATATGACGCTTCGGATGCAATTTTAACAATAAATGCCGGCGCTGGTGGCACGGATGCTCAGGACTGGGCACAGATGCTTCTTAGGATGTACATAAGATGGGCTGAATCCAGAAAATGGAAAGTTGACCTTATGGATACTTCTGAAGGTGAAGAAGCAGGAATAAAAAGTGCCACAATAAAAATATCAGGCAAATACGCTTACGGATGCGCAAAAGCAGAAAAAGGCGTTCACAGACTTGTCAGAATATCTCCTTTTAACGCAAATGGCAAAAGACAAACAAGTTTTGCATCTCTTGAAGTGAGCCCTGTTATGCCTGATATTGAGAAAAAGGTTGATATAAATCCTGATGATATTGAAGTGGATACAATGAGGTCAGGCGGAGCCGGCGGACAAAATGTAAACAAAGTTGAAACTGCTGTAAGAATAGTCCATAAACCGACAGGAATTGTTGTCAAATGCCAGCAGGAAAGATCCCAGTCTCAAAACAGGGAACTTGCAATGCAGCTTCTGGCTTCAAAACTTCTTGCAATTAAACAGGCTGAGCATGAAGAAAAAATGGCACTGATAAAAGGTCAGGCCATGGATATAAACTTTGGCAGCCAGATCAGGTCTTACGTTTTTCACCCTTACAGTATGGTAAAAGACCACCGGACAGGTTATGAAACAGGAAATGTTGAAGCTGTTATGAGTGGCGATCTGGAGGGGTTTGTTGAATCTTATTTAAGAAAAAACATCGAAAATATTTGTGAATAGTAAACTGTTTATAAAATTTATATATCTTTCTGTCAATATTCAAAGGCTTTCTGTATGTTGCGATTTCGGTTATAATAAAAGTTGAAATAAGTGCAGGGGAAACTGATGTTAAGTAGAGTCATAGACGACATAAACAATATTACAGAAAAATTGCTAAAAAACTGGTTTATATCAAGGCTTCCTTCGTCGAATAGGTATAAAAGGCTAATTGCTTTCACTCTTGCAGAAGTTTTAATAGTTCTTTTGATTGTAGGGATCGTAGCTTCGCTGGTTATTCCTGCAATAATACGTGATACCCAGGATGCTGAGTTTAAAGTTGCATATAAAAAAGCTTATGCAATTATTTCTAACGTAACAAAGCAGGCTTTAAGTGAAAGTAATTTTATGTCCAAACAAACTAAATTTGAATCTATTACGAGTAAAGGGAATTTTAAAATTTTAGAATCATATTTTAGTGTGACTAAAGATTGTTCGAATAACAATAATGATCAATGTTGGGATTCAACAGGTGAGGTTATGGCAGCTGGAAATAATTTTTCTCAACCCAGTCAAGCGGAGTATGCTTTTATAGATAATTCTGGTATGAGCTGGGCTTTGTACAGTAATTCTGAGAATATTATTGTTGTTGACACAAATGGATTTAAAAATCCTAATAGATATGGTAAGGACAGATGGCAGCTTACATTTGCAGATACGAATAATATCAGGATAAATTCAGGTTTACCAAGTAAAGTTATTCCATTTAATGCTGATATAACGTTTACAAGTGGATATTGTCATTATCCACCTTGCTACTTTAGATCTTGGCTTTTGCAGTAGTAGTAAGGAAGTAATTTCTTATAATATTAATTTTTTATTCTTTCATCATTTCTTCGACTTCTTTTTCTCCGTTTTTATAAAATTCAAATTCTTCTGGAGAAAGTTCTTTTAAAACTCTTAAAAATTCACCGGCATGCTCTCGTTCTTCGTTAGCGACATCAATAAGAACTTTTTTTGCCAGTTTATTATCAGTAGACTCTGCAAGCTGCATGTAGAGCTGAACAGCTTCATATTCTGCGGCAATATTAAATCTCATTGCTCTTATAAGTTCATTATGTGTAACTTTTCTATCTAAGTTTAGTCCAGAAAATACATTTGTAAATTCAGGCATGGCATGATTCCTCCATTTATAAGGATGGGCATACTTGTCCATCAAAAATTTTAGCAGGAAGTTTTAATACTCTAATTTATACCAAGTTGCAATTAATGAAGTAAAATAGCAAAAAGTCTAAAATTGGTATGTGCGGAGCGGGAGTGCAGCGAACCACAGCGGAAGCGATGAGCTTTCGATTTGGCTCGCGTAACTCATTCATGTGCGGAGCGGGGGCGTTAAAAAAGTGAAACGGTCAGTTTTACTTTTTTAAAAGCTCGTTCGTATTATTCAGTTAAATAGTTAATCAAATGGTAAAAATCTTTTCATTCCTCTATTTGGCGCTTAAACAGAATAATATAAAAATGTTACAAAAATTTACAAAACATGTTGATCATATTTCATGCTTCTGTTATATTTCAATAGTGAACCGCAGACAGTTGGTATCCAAAAGGATTTAATCAGGGAATGGCATAATTCAGACCGCAGGTTTGTAAAAGTGTTAATATCACTGACCAGCCGAGGTAAGGAACTTAAAAAGTGTGATTTTAATTATTATTACATTTTTTGTAATTCTGCGGTTTGGCAGAATTTTTTTATGTGTAGAAATTCATAAAAAGCCATGCCAGAGAGAATATCCGAAAGGAGGTAATAGTAAAAATGGCAACTAAGGCCTATAAAAACGAAAAGATACAAGAAATTAAAGAAAGTATCGACAAAGCAAAAGTTGCTATAGTGACAAACTATAGAGGTTATACAGTTTCTGAGATAACAGATCTTAGAAGACAGCTTCAAAAAGAAAATGCTGATTATACTGTAGTTAAAAATACTTTAGCAAAAAGAGCAATAAAAGGTACCGGGTTTGAAGTTTTAGAGGAATACCTGCAAGGACCAAATGCAGTTGCTTTTGGCTTTGGTGATCAGGTAGCACCTGCAAAAGTTATTACCCAGTATATTAAAAAATCTAAAAAGGGTGAAATTATTGGTGGTGTAATTGATGGAAAAGCACTTTCACCTAAAGAAGTTCAAAAATTAGCGGAACTACCAAGCAAAGAAGAACTCATTGCAAAAATACTTGGCAGCCTGAATTCACCGGCATCCGGCCTTGTAATGGCTATGAGCGGTGTTGCAAGGTCATTGGTTATTGCAATGGAAGAAGTCAGAAAGCAGAAAGAATCAGCATAGCTGGAAGTGAAGCAAACCAGCCAGAAATGGCTGCAATATGAATAAGTTATTAGCAAATAGTTAGTTATGATTTAGTATAAATACAAGGAGAAAAAAATGAGCGTAGTAGAAGATATTCTTACAAAAATAGAAGGTCTTACATTATTAGAAGCAGCTGAATTAGTTAAAGCTATGGAAGAAAAATTTGGTGTTAGTGCTGCTGCTCCAGTTGCAGTTGCTGCTGCTGGTCCTGCAGGCCCTGCTGCTGCCGCTGAAGAAGCTGAAGAAGCTGAAGTTAGCGTTATTCTCGCAAGTTGTGGTGCAAATAAAATTAATGTTCTTAAAGAAGTTCGTGCAATAACAGGACTTGGACTTAAAGAAGCAAAAGACCTTGTAGACAATGCTCCAAAACCGGTTAAAGAAGGCATCAAAAAAGAAGAAGCTCAGGAAATTAAAGCTAAACTTGAAGCTCAGGGTGCTACTGTAGAAATTAAGTAAGCGATGTAACTGAATAGTAAGACTAAAAAACTTCTTTTCAGGAAAGCAAATGTTTACTTTTGTAAATATACATGTGCTATACTTTAGTATGCATGTAAAATAAATATCAAACAATTTTATACAAGAATTCTAGTTAAGGTCTAAAGGGAGTAAAATCCCAAGACCTTGACTAAGATGTTTTTTGCTATACGATGAAAATAATATTTATTATTTATATAATTAATAAAACTTTTAATAACAAGTGCACCACATTTAGGCGAGGTTAAAAATGTCTACAAAATATGTTGAGCGTATAACCCCAATGGGAACTCAGGCTTCCCGATTGGCTGAATTGCCTGATCTGATTGAGATTCAAAAAAATTCTTTTGAATGGTTCCTAAAAGAAGGTTTAAAGGAAGAACTTTTATCTTTTTCGCCGATTAAAGATTATACAGGTAGATTAGAACTGCATTTCCTTCCAAATTATACTTTTGACAATCCAAAATACAGCATAGAAGAAGCAAGACTTCATGATGCCAGTTATACAAAGCAGCTTCGTATAATGATGAAGTTAATAAACCGTGATACTGGAGAGATTAAAGAGCAGGAAGTTTATGTTGGTGATATTCCTATGATGTCCTTAAGAGGCACATTTATCATTAACGGTGCTGAAAGGGTCATTGTAAGCCAGATAGTAAGATCACCCGGTATTTATTATAAACGTGATATTGCCCCGACCGGTAAACGTGTTTACAATGCGACACTTATTCCAAACAGAGGCGCATGGCTCAAGATTGAAACAGATATTAACGACGTTATCTACGTAAAAATAGATAAAAACAGAAAAATACTGGCTACTACTTTCCTTAAAGCACTGGGTATTAACACTAATGAAATGGAAAGTATATTCAGGCACAGTGAGTTTCTAAAGAAAACTCTTGAAAAGGATACTGCAAAAACAAGCGAAGAAGCATTAATAGAAGTTTATAAAAAGCTTAGACCAGGAGATCCTGCAAGTGCAGCTGGAGGAAGATCTATTATTGAGAGCAGATTCTTTGATGAGAAGAGATATGATATAGGTAAAGTTGGCAGATATAAATTAAACAAGAAATTAGGGCTTAACCTTCCTGAAACACAAAGAACATTATGTGTTCAGGATATTGTAGCTGCTATAGAATACTTGATTAATCTTACTTTTGATGAAGGTAATATTGATGATATTGACCATCTTGGAAACAGAAGAATCAGGTCAGTTGGTGAACTGTTACAGAACCAGTTCAGAATTGGTTTAACAAGGTTAGAAAGAATCGTAAAAGAAAGAATGACTCTGCAGGATGCAGAAACTCTTACGCCTTTAAATCTTTTAAATACAAAACCATTAATTGCTGCAATAAAAGAATTTTTTGGTTCATCACAGCTTTCTCAGTTCATGGATCAAACAAATCCGCTTGCAGAATTAACACACAAAAGAAGATTATCTGCTCTTGGACCTGGTGGTCTTGCCAGAGAAAGAGCCGGATTTGCAGTCAGGGATATTCATCCCAGCCAATACGGAAGAATTTGTCCTGTAGAAACTCCTGAAGGTCCAAATGCAGGTTTGATTGGAAGTCTCAGTACATTTGCCCGTGTCAACGAATACGGATTCATTGAAACCCCATATTTTGTTGTTAAAGATGGTCAAGTGACAGACGAAGTTCATCACTTAAGTGCTGATGAAGAAGATAACTTCCGTGTAGCTCCTGGCGATGTTGAGCTGGATGAAAATAAAAGAATTAAAGCAGAATCCATTCCTGTTCGTTACAGAAGTGAATTTACAATGGGTGAATCTAAAAAAGTTGACTACATGGGTGTTTCACCTCTGCAGATAATTTCTGTTGCAACAGCATTAATTCCGTTTATAGAACATGATGATGCGAACAGAGCGTTGATGGGTTCAAACATGCAACGACAGGCAGTTCCCCTGTTAAATGCCCGCAGGCCAAGGGTAGGTACCGGACTTGAAAAAAGAGCCGCTATGGACTCTGGTATGGTTGTTATTTCAGGAATAGACGGAATTGTTGAACGGGTTACCGGCGATGAAATTCAGATAAAGGATGCTGCAGGCAATATTCATAGATATCCTTTAATGAAGTATGTTCGCAGCAATCAGGATACTTGTATTAACCAGAGACCAATTGTTAAAGCAGGTCAGGTAATACGAAGAGGCGATGCACTGGCTGATGGTGCTGCTACGGAGTATGGTGAACTTGCACTTGGCAGAAATGTCCTTGTAGCATACATGCCTTGGGAAGGCTACAACTTTGAAGATGCTATCCTGATAAGTGACAGACTTGTTCAGGAAGATGTATTTACAAGTATTCACATAGAAAAACTTGAAATAGATGCAAGAGCTACAAAGCTTGGCCCTGAAGAAATAACAAGAGAAGTTCCTAATGTTAGCGAAGAAAGTTTACGTCACCTTGATGAAAGAGGGATTGTAAGAATCGGTGCAAGAGTATATGCAGATGATATTCTTGTAGGAAAAGTAACTCCAAAGGGTGAGTCCGAACATCCTCCTGAAGAAAAACTTTTAAGAGCTATCTTTGCTGAAAAGGCAAGAGATGTAAGAGATAATTCCCTTAGAGTTCCTCATGGTGAAGGCGGAAGAGTTGTTGACGTAAAAGTATTTGACAGAGAAAAAGGCGATGAACTTCCTCCGGGCGCTAATACTGTTATCAGAGTTTATATAGCTCAAAAACGTAAAATTAGTGTCGGGGACAAGATGGCTGGAAGACACGGTAATAAAGGTATTATTTCCAAAATACTTCCAAAAGAAGATATGCCTTTCCTGCCTGACGGTACTCCTGTTGATATAGTTCTTAATCCTCTGGGTGTACCAAGCCGTATGAATGTAGGACAGACGTACGAAGCACTGCTTGGTTTGGCATCTTACTTAACAGGTGATTACTATGAATCCCCGTTATTTGATGAAATGTATGGCAAAGAACATTCAGAAATCGCCGTTGGTGGAGAACTTGAAAGAGGTATAAAGGAAACTGGCAAGGATTGGGTAAGTAAATCCGGTAAAGTTATCCTTTATGATGGCAGAACAGGCGAACCGTTTGATCAGCCTGTATCAGTCGGTTTAACGTACATGTTAAAACTTGTTCACCTTGTAGATGACAAAATTCACGCAAGAAGTACAGGTCCTTACAGTTTAGTTACCCAGCAGCCTCTTGGCGGTAAAGCCCAGTTTGGCGGACAGCGTTTCGGAGAGATGGAAGTTTGGGCGCTGGAAGCTTATGGTGCAGCTTATACATTACAGGAAATGTTAACGATCAAGTCGGATGATGTTAATGGCCGTAGCAGAGCATATGAAGCTATAGTCAAAGGAGAAAATCTCCAGAGACCGGGTATTCCTGAATCATTTAAAGTTCTTGTAAGAGAACTTCAGAGCATTGGTCTTGATATTACTGTTGCAAAACGTGGAGGAATGGAGGTTGACCTTATGAGCGATACCGATGACATAAGAAAATCTGCTCCAAAACGTACAATAAGCGATATTGATTCAGAGCTTTTAAACATTAATTTCTTCCAGTCACCTGGAGCGTTAACTGATTAAAACAATAAAACCCAGAAGCTTAGATTGATTCTAAGCTTCTGGAAATTTAAATAATGTGTATTTCTACAATCATAAAGGGAGAAAAACATTGTCTACAAGTATTGATTATTTTGATTATATAAGAATCGGAATAGCTTCCCCCGAAAGGATTCTTAAATGGTCATACGGCGAGGTAACAAAGCCTGAAACTATTAACTATCGTACATTAAAGCCTGAAAGAGACGGACTTTTCTGTGAAAGAATTTTTGGACCTTCCAAGGACTGGGAATGTTATTGCGGAAAATATAAAAGAGTTAGACATAAAGGCATTATCTGTGAAAGATGCGGTGTTGAAGTTACAGATAGTAAAGTTAGACGTCACAGAATGGGACACATTAAATTAGCTGCTCCTGTTTCACATATCTGGTTCTTAAAAGGTATTCCAAGCTATCTTGGTTTACTGCTTGATATGTCACTGAGAGATTTGGAACAGGTAATTTACTTTAACAGCTACATGGTTCTGGATCCCGGTGAATCAGAATTTAAAAAGACACAGCTTCTTTCTGAAGAAGAATATGAAAATTATGCAATGGAACACGAAGACAATACACTGTCTGTCGGTATAGGTGCAGAAGCAGTAAAAAAACTTCTTTCTGAAATCAACATGTCTAATTTAACTGACGAAATCAGGGAAGACCTTGCTAATGCAGGTGGTTCTGTTCAAAAGAGAGCTAAATTAATTAAGAGATTACGTCTTATAGAAGCTCTTACATCAAGCAACACAGATCCTACATCAATGATTATGGATGTGTTACCTGTAACTCCGCCTGATTTAAGACCTATGGTTCAATTAGACGGCGGCAGATTTGCAACAAGCGATTTAAATGATTTATATAGAAGAGTTATTAACAGAAACAACCGTTTACAAAGATTATTAGAAATGGGTGCTCCTGAAATAATCGTTAGAAACGAAAAACGTATGCTTCAGGAAGCTGTTGATGCCCTTATTGATAACGGCAGAAGAGGCAGAACCGTAATAGGTCCTAACAACAGACCTTTAAAATCTTTAAGCAACATTATTGAAGGTAAACAGGGACGATTCAGACAGAACCTGCTTGGTAAGAGGGTTGACTATTCTGGAAGAAGCGTTATTGTAGTTGGTCCGCAGCTGCAATTGAATCAGTGCGGATTGCCTAAAGAAATGGCTATCGAATTATTCAAGCCGTTTGTTGTTAATAAACTTATTGAAAGAGGAATTGTTCAGAATATAAAATCTGCTAAAAAGAAAATTGAAAGAGCAGAAAACATAGTTTGGGATATACTCGAAGAAGTCATTGACGGCCATCCGGTAATGTTAAATCGTGCGCCAACTCTGCACAGACTCGGCATTCAGGCATTTGAACCGGTTCTTGTAGAAGGTCGCGCCATACAGTTGCATCCATTGGTATGTACAGCTTTCAATGCTGACTTTGACGGTGACCAGATGGCTGTTCACGTGCCGCTTTCCATAGAAGCACAGACAGAAGCACGTATGCTGATGTTATCCACAAACAACATATTGCTTCCAGCTACTGGAAGACCGGTAATCACACCTTCACAGGATATGGTACTTGGAATATATTACCTTACTATAGACCCGAATAACGATGCGGAAGTTGAAAGATATTTTGTGAATTTTGAAGATGCTATTTCGGCTTATGAGGCAGGCATAGTTAAACTGCATTCAAAGATTTCTGTCAGGGATGATAAGGGTGAAAAACTTATTACTACCCCAGGCAGGATTTTATTCAATGAAGCAGTACAGAATGCCGTATTAAGCGCATAATAAGATAAGTGAGGTAAGTTTAAACTATGAGTACTATGTTACCCAAAAGCACAAAAAAATCTCTTGATTATATAAATTATACAATGGATAAAAAGGCTTTAAACAAGCTTTTATCTCAGATATATTTGGAATATGGCGCTGCCAAAACTGCTTTTTTGGCAAATACTCTTAAGAATCTCGGGTTTAGGTATGCAACTAAAGCAGGTACAACAATTTCAATTGCAGATTTGGATATTCCAAAAGCAAAAAAAGATCTTCTGAAAAGTGCTGAAGATCAAATTAATAAAGCAACAAGCCGTTATTTCAAAGGTGAAATTACAGAAGTTGAACGTTACACAAAGGTTATTGATACATGGAGTGAGACAACACAAAGATTAACAAATGCTGTTGTAGATAACTTTGACAGATTAAATCCGGTTTATATGATGGCATTCTCCGGTGCGAGAGGTAATCTCAGCCAGGTAAGCCAGTTAGTCGGTATGCGTGGTTTGATGGCAGATGCGCAGGGGCAGATCATCGACTTGCCTATTAAATCCAACTTTAAAGAAGGCTTAAGTGTAACAGAATACATTATTTCAAGTTACGGCGCAAGAAAAGGTCTTGTTGACACAGCGTTAAAAACAGCTGACTCTGGATACCTTACAAGGAGACTTGTTGACGTTGCTCAGGACGTTATTATCAGAAAAGCTGATTGTGGAACAACAAAAGGCATACTTATGCAGGATATTCTGATTGGCGATAAGGTAATGGTAACGTTGGAAGATCGTCTTTTAGGAAGAACAACAGCAGAAGATGTTGTTGATGCTGAAGGAAATGTAGTAATGCCTGCAAATACTCTAATGAATAGAGTAGATGCTGCAAAGATCAAAGGAGCTGGCATTAAACAGGTGTCGGTTCGTTCACCTCTTTCCTGCGAGCTTGAATATGGCATTTGCCAGCGTTGTTACGGATGGGCACTGACCAATAATAATCCAGTAGATATCGGTGAAGCAATTGGTATTATTGCTGCTCAAAGTATCGGTGAACCTGGAACACAGCTTACCATGAGAACATTCCACACAGGCGGTGTATTTAGAGGTTCATCAGGTGCACAATATGTTAAATCAACTGTAGACGGAAAAATTGTTTCAAAAACAAACACCCGTGAAATGAGAACCCGTCATGGTGATCTGGTAGAAGTAAGTCTTAAAGACGGAAAAATTGAAATTGAAGATAAAAAAGGAAAAATTCATTCCTATAAAATCCCTACAGGCGCTACTATTTTCCATGCTACTGGTACTGAAGTTAAAGCAGGAGATGTAATCTCCGAATTTGAACCCGGTGCAGCACGTGGGGAAAGCAGCCGTCTTACAGAAAAAGCTACAAAGGATATTACAGCTGATATAAGTGGTAAAGTTACTTATGACGGATTTACTGTTGATGAAAAACGTGACAGACAGGGTAATATCAGTAGAATTGCTAACAGAAACGGTACAGTTTGGGTACTTTCTGGCGATGTATACAATTTACCAGGCGGTTCAAAAATACTTGTTAATGACCAGCAAGATGTTGTACAGGAAACTGTTCTTGCTGAAACCATTACAGTGAGTGAACATGGCGGTGAAGTCAGAATTGGTGAAGACCTTGAACTAGAAGACATTAAAGTTGACGGTAAAAAAATCAAGAAAATCGTTAACGGTAAAGAAATTACAATCGTAATTGCTTCAATAGTCCCGGAAAATGCTACACTTGAAGCAACAAAAAAAGAACAACTATGGAAAGTTAATGACACTGAAGAAACATATGTTGTTAAATCACCTGTTGGTTCAGTTGTAGAAAATGGAATGATCATCGCTGAATTGCTTGATGAAGAATATGCTGTTACTTCAAGTGGTGAAATCCGTTATGCAGGTATAGAAGTTGATGAACATCATATCATCACTACTCCTGGCAAAGTTATATTTATTCCTGAAGAAATCCATCAGGTAAATAAAGATATAACTTTAAAAATGGTTGAATCTGGTACTTACGTAACAGCAGGAACTGAAATCGTTAAAGATGTCAGATGCCATATTGACGGTGTTGTAGACGTTAAAGAATATAACGATATTATCCATGAAGTTATTGTAAGACCCGGAGAACTTCATAGGATTGACGATATCAGTGCATTAAAAGTTGAAGAAAATGAAATAATCGAAGCAAGTACTGAGATTGCACCTGATATAACAGCAAAAGAAAAATGTATTGTAACGGTTCTTTCTTCTTCACTTGGTGGAAATGATTTTGCTGTTGAAGAAGATATAGATGAAGATTTTGATGAAGATGAAAATGAAGAACCTTCAAGCGGCAAAGTTGACATTCTCTTAAGGCCTGTTCAGGAATTTGATATTACTCCAAAGGATGTTGCAATTAAATTTTCTTCAACTGAAGATGAATTAATTGATATCGTTCCTGTTACACAGCTTCAATACAGAGATGGAAGCAGAATCAGACAGCTGGAAGGTGCTTCCCTAACAAGAACAAGCCTGGTTCTTCAAATGCAGGGATATTTAAGTCATCTTAAAGGTATGGTAGAACTTGAACCTAAGGATGCTCCAATTGAAGATCAGAATTTAAAAATAGTTGTTCTTGAAAACATTATTGTTAGAAAAGATATTGAAGATGTAACCAGAGGCAAATCTTCTCTTCAGACAGAACTTCTTGTTAAGGACGGACAGGTTATAGATCCTAAAACTCCTGTATCCAAAACTCAGGTTTTAGCAAGAAATGATGGAAAGGTCAGCTTTAATCAGGAAGGTGAAGGAGAAATCAGAAGACTTCTCTTAATCTCTTCAGATCTCGAAACAAAAGTTCCACTTAAATCAAAGCCAATTATAAAAGTTGGAGACCTTATAAAAATTGATCAGGTTGTTTCAGAAGGTGGAGAAACTTCTGCAATATCCGGTCAGGTAACAAAAATTAAGGGCAATGAAATCACTGTCAGAGGCGGCAGGCCGTACTTAATCAGTGCAGGTACACAACTGCAAACTGAAAACGGCAGCCTTGTCCAGCGTGGTGATTTACTTGCAACTCTTATTTATCAACGTCAGAAAACAGGAGATATTGTACAGGGTCTTCCTAGAGTTGAAGAACTTCTTGAAGGAAGAAAACCTAAAGAAAGTGCTATTCTTGCTGAAGAAGACGGTGAAATCGAAATTGAAGATGATGAAGATATTGAAAGATTATTCATTGTTAGCGAAACAGGCCGTCAAGAAATTAAAGTGCCTGTAGATTCCAATATTATAGTTGTTGATAAACAGAAAATTCAGAAGGGTCAGCCATTGACAGATGGACCGTTAAATCCGCATGACGTAATCAGGCTCAGTGGTGTTGGCGCAGTACAAAAATACCTTGTAGATGAAGTTCAAAGAGTATACAGATCACAGGGTGTTGAAATTGCTGATAAACATATTGAAACTATTGTTCGTCAGATGACAAAGAAAGTTAAGATAGATGATTCTGGTGATACAAAACTCTTACCAGGTGAACTTGTAGAAATTTACCAGTTAGATGCTGAAAATGCAGAAGTTGAAAAAACAGGCGGTAATGCTGCAACATATCATTCTGTTCTGCTTGGTATTACCAAAGCAAGTCTTAATACAGAAAGCTTTATTTCTGCAGCAAGCTTCCAGGAAACCACAAGGGTACTTACCGAAGCAGCTGTTGAAGGCAAAAAAGATCTGTTAAGAGGGCTGAAAGAAAACGTAATTATTGGTAGACTAATACCTGCCGGTACAGGCTTCTATCATCTTGAACATGCTTCTGAACTTAAGGAAGAAGAAGAAAAACAACAACGCCTAAATAGAGGCAACGTAAGAAAACCTTCTGCCATCCTTGAAGAAATTGAAGGTATGTTTGGGTCACCTGACTTTACTGTCGAATAAGACAAAAATAAATATAACAGTAATAAGAAACTCCTGATTTTATCAGGAGTTTCTTAAGTTTTTACTAATTTGTCTTAATTTTTACAAAGAGACTACTGCATAACAAGAAAAAGCAAATGTAAAAATGCCGTAAAAATAGGTTATCATATATATTGTTATATGATAACCTAAAATTATATTTTACATTACAGGTTAATATAAATGTCTTTATTTGTACAAAATAGCAAATATAGAAAAGCTTTCACCCTTGCAGAAATACTTATAACGCTTTTAATTATTGGAATTGTAACCTCATTAGTTGTTCCTGCAATAATTAATGATACACAGAATCAGGAATTTGCTGTTTTGCTAAAAAAGGATGTCAGTACTTTAAGCGATGCCGCAAAAAGAATGATGATGGATAATGGTGGAACGCTGGCTGGCATGTTTGACAGTCATAATGATATGATGAATGATTTTGGCAATTATGTAATTTTTACAAAAAAATGTACATATAATACGCAAGGTTGCTTTTACTCAGGTACAAATACATGGAAAAATCTTTATGGTTCCTATGGTTGGTTGAATCACACAAGTGTAGCTACAGCTATACTTAGTAATGGTGGTTCAATAATGTTTGCACTTGATAGGACAGATTGTGAACTTAATCATGGAACAGGAACTCCTATGGAACATGAATGTGGTTGGGTACATATAGATGTTAATGGATTTAAAGGTCCAAATGTTCTTGGCAAGGATTTATTTGCTTTATGGGTGACAAAAACGGGAATATATCCTTTTGGCATGCCTGGTGACGGGTATGAATTATGCAGTAAAACTCAGTCTAATTATGCAAGTGGCAGGGGCTGCGCTAAAGTAATTCTTGCAGGTGGTAAAGTTAATTGAAATTAGGTTTAACTTTTGAAAAGATTTTGCAAATATATAACTTTTTTTGTGGACATTCTTCTCCATCTGATATGTAATTTAATAAGGAAGAATAAAAAGCATATTTGTAAAAGCAGCAGTTCGTGTCATGCTGAATTTATTTTATACTGGAACGAGTTACGCAAGCCAAATCAACAGCTTATCGTTTCTGTTGTGGTTTGTTCTACTCCCACTTCGTATAGTATCTGATCTACAATAGAAGGACATGGAGGACAGGAAAATTAAAGTCGCATTTCCTCATATGGGAACAGTTTATATTGTATGGGCTTCGCTTATCAAATCTTTGGGCGGAGAAGTTATAATTCCACCATATACAAGTAAAAAAACGCTTTCTTTAGGGACAAAATACAGTCCTGAATCAATTTGTCTGCCTTATAAGCTGGTATTGGGTAATTATATAGAAGCTATTGAAGCAGGTGCTGAAATGGTTATAATGGTTAGCAGCCCCGGTATTTGCAGGCTTGGTGAATACAGTAAAAGTATCAGAAATGCACTGGAAGATCTTGGTTACAAAGCTAAATTTATGGATATAGACATTTATAAAGGTAAATTCATGGAGCTTTATGACTGTCTTATCAAAGCGACAGGAAACAGAAATGTTTTAGCATTAATAAATGCTATTAATGTGGCAATAAATAAGGTTTTTGTGCTTGATAAACTTGATAGCACTCTTTCTTATTACAGAGCAAGAGAATTTGAATATGGGCAAGCAGAAAAAGCATACAAAAAGGGTATTAAATGGGTTTTTGATGCTGAAACTCCAAAAACATTAAAAAAAGCTAAAATTGCTGCTATTGAAGAAATTAAAAAAACGCCGATAGATGAAAATAAAGATGTTCTTCACGTTGACCTGACCGGTGAAATATTCATGGTGCTTGATTCTTTTTCAAACCAGAACCTTGAACGTGAACTTGGCAAAATGGGTGTACAGACAAGAAAGAGCATGACTCTTGGCGGATGGGTAAAAACGGCAATAATCCCAAAAATGTTCAGAAAAGAAGAAACCCATGCCGAAAGGTCATCTAAATTTGCAAAACCTTATCTTTTAAGAGATATTGGCGGTGATGCACTGGAATCAGTTGGTGATGTTGCTTACGCCACTAAAACAGGTGTTGATGGCATAATTCATGTCAGCCCGTTCACGTGCATGCCAGAAATTATGTCCCAAAATATTTTCCCGTTAATGAGACATGAAGGAGCAATTCCTGTTTTAGCATTGGTGCTTGATGAACAAACTGGCAGAGCCGGTTATATAACAAGACTGGAAGCTTTCGTAGACTTAATGCGCAGACGTAAACGTCAGACACAGACAGTTTAATAAACAAAAGATGACTTATAAAATATTTTCAAATTTTGTAATATTGGCACATATTATGCTATATATTCAAAATTAATACCAAATCTTGCAAATTGGTCAGTTAGACCGGTTACCATTGCAGGAATATCTGATTTTTTAGAAATTCTTGTTGGCTTAATTTTCCCTTTTTCTATAACACCTAATCCCCAAATTCCCAAAACTGAATTAATCAACTTTACACCGTCTTCTTGTTTTATTACATATTTTGAACCTTCTTTGTTAACAGTATTACCTTGGGTAGTAAGAAGAGTTTTAGCGTCTTCGGGTAGCTTATTAAGTTTAATTGTGGCTGTAAAATTAGGGCTATTTTTAAAAGAGCAATTTGTTATCATATTCATCTCCTTGTTTGAATCTAATATTTGTATAAAAACACTAAATAATAAATAATGCTTTTAAAATTTCGGAAAATATTATGAAATTAAACGTAAATCTTTGTCTTAATTGAAAAGGCAAGATTTAATATATTTTAATAAAATTTAAAAATTTATATGTTTTATAAAAACAGTTATAATTTTATAAAGGATTTAAAGATATGTTATTAATTAATCAAAACCCTTACCAAGATAGGACTGCTTTTGGCAGTAAAGCAGGTAGAACTCTTGTAAAAGATGGAACTGAAATAATAAACCAAATTAAGAATGTAATAAAAAATACTTACGCATTTTTTATTACATGTGAAATCTTGATAGACAAGAAGCAGCCTACAAAAATTTTTAACGCTCCTGCTCCGCACATGAATGAGTTACGCGAGCCAAATCGAAAGCTCATCGCTTCCGCTGTGGTTCGCTGCACTCCCGCTCCGCACATACCAATTTCAGACTTTTTGCTATTTTACTTCATTAATTGCAACTTGGTATTAGCCGTCGCCTTCGCGTCGCCGAAGAATTTTTTCCGCTACTCTCAATTAGGTAAGAAAATTTTACCTATAAACTATCTTAAAAGTCTTAAATTTTTAAAATTGGACTTTTGAGGCCACTTCTATTTATTTTTTGTCTACAGAAATTTTTAGATCACTTGACAAAGAATCTTTTATTTCAGAAATTTTTTTGGATAAAGTTAGGTCTTCTATTATTTTATCAATTTTATTTAGATCAACCTTAAGAGTCTTTTCTAGCTTTAGCATTCCTGTGACACCCAATAATTTTAAAGAATCAGAACTTATAAACGAAGAGTTTCTTCCTGTACTATTTTCTGGTATAAAGCTTATTTTAACACCTTCAAGAGAGAAAATTTGTAGAGTTTTTGCTATTGTTGACTCATTTTTAGGTCTTAACCCCTTTATATTCGGTGCAATAGAGCTGTCTTGAGAAGTTATTACAGTTATTGACCCGTTTTCCAATCTTAAACCCTTTATTTCCGGTACAATAGAGCTGTCTTGAGAAGTTATTCCAGTTATTAACTTGTTTTCAAATTTTAAATCCTTTATTTCCGGTGCAATTTTTTGTACAACATGTATAAGTTCCTCTACAGATTCAATTTTATCAGTTATAATTTTTGTTTCAGGAGAAGGTGCTTTAACTTTGGATGTAGATGGGTTAAAAAGTCTTCTTATTGAAAATCCAAAAGCTATATTATTATGTTTTTTATCACTTAACGATAATTGACTTGAAAAATGGTTGTTTTCTCTATTAGCTTTTGTCCATGACAATTCCCTGTTTTGTCTAACAGAACCTGTATTAATACTTGTAGTATTTAATGAGCTGATTGAGTTCATATAATTAACTTCCTTTAAAATTTTATTTATTAATATAAAATCCAAGAAAAATTTTTCATGTCAATAAATGTCATTTTTTGAAAAAAATTTAATATTTTGTTGCATTATACCATTTCAAAAAAGTTTTGATAGAACAACATTTCAATTTAACTTTGCCAGCACTCGTTTCAAGAAAACATCAATTAATGAAAACAGTTGTTTACCGGTATAATATAAATCCTGAAAAGATTGTTAATAGAGTTTTTTGAGAATTGATTCAATTGTATTATCTTCAATATCACTAAAAATTTTAACTTCACCCTTTGCGACAGGCAAAACAAATCTTATTTTCTTAGATTCAACCTTTTTATCAAGTAACATAGCATCCATTAGGTTTTTGATATCCAGTTTGTCAGGTATTTTATAGTTAAGTCCGTATTGGTCAAGCAAATTTAAGGCTTTATTCAGGTAATCTCCTTTAATTAAGCCTTTTTGTTCTGCAATATAAAAAGCTCCTTTTGAACCTATGGCAACAGCTTGTCCGTGGTTTATGTTTTCATAATTGGAACATTTTTCTATGGCATGCCCGATTGTATGGCCAAAATTTAGAATAGCCCTTAAGCCGGATTCTTTTTCATCCTGATTAACAACGCTTGCTTTTAGCTTGCAGCAGTATGAAATCAGTTCAGTGATTGTTTCAGGATCGAGCGCAAAAATCTGGTCTTTTTTCGCTTTTAAATACTCAAGAAGATTTAAATTAGTCCCTTTAAGGTTACAGCTTTTTTCGATAAATGCGTATTTGACTACTTCAGCAAGACCAACTTTTAACTCTTCAACAGAGAGGGTTTTTAAAGTATTTATGTCGGAGAGAACAAGTTTTGGCTGATAAAAAGCTCCGAGCAGATTTTTACCAAGTTTGTGATTTATTGCAACTTTGCCGCCAACAGATGAATCTACCTGTGCAAGTAGTGTAGTCGGTATTTGAATAAAATCAACTCCTCTCAAGTAAGTAGCTGCTGCAAAACCTGTAATATCTCCAACAACTCCGCCTCCAAATGCTACTATTGAGTCTTTTCTTTCAAGCTTGAGTTCAATAGCCTTGTTCCATATAGATTCAAGAGTTTTATTACTTTTATACTTTTCACCATCTTCAAGTATAAGAAAATAATGTTCGATATTTTCTTTGTTTAAAGCCTCTTTTAAAGTTTTTCCATATAGAGGATAAATAGTATTATTTGTTACAATTAGTAGTTTTTGTGCTTTTGTACTTTTTTTTATATAAGACCCTGCATATTTTAAAAGGTTCTCGTCAATAATTATAGGATATTCTTTAGCTTCACCTGCCGGAATTTCTACTTTAACTTTTTGCATTTTTATTCTCAAACTTTTCTATTATTTCTTGCGTAATTTCTTCCACATTTTTACCTGTTGTATCTATCTTAAAATCACAAAGTTCATAAAGTTTTTCTCTTTTGTGAAATAATTTTTCAAGTGCCCATTTTGGAGCATCGTTATTTAATAAAGGGCGATTTTTCTCATTTTTAATCCTGCTATAAAGCTCGTCTACAGGCGCATACAAGTAAAAAACAATACCTTTTTTCTTTAAAATTTTAATATTTTCGGGCTTTTCAACAATGCCTCCGCCTGTAGAGATTATCTGGTTATCAGATAAACATATTTTTTTAACAGTATCAGTCTCAAGGTTTCTGAAACATGTTTCTCCAAATCTGGAAAATATTTCATTTATGGTTATTTTTTCTTCATTTTCAATATATTCATCAGTATCGATGAATTTTTTGTTTAATTTTTGAGCCAGAAGCTTTCCGACAGTTGTTTTTCCTGATCCCATCAGTCCTATTAATACAATATTTTTAGTCATTTTACCTTTTTTGATACATGTTACAGTAATTACTATAATTTGCTTTCATTTCTTCAAGACTATCTCCGCCAAATTTTTCGAGGAATGTCTGAAGAAGTATTATTGCAAGCATTGCTTCTCCAACAACACCTGCGGCTGGAACTGCACAAACATCAGATCTTTCATAGTGTGCGATATGTTCTTCACCATTTTCCAGATTTATTGACCTTAAAGGTTTTTTAAGAGTCGGAATCGGTTTCATTGCAGCTTTTACTATGATAGGATTTCCATTTGATATGCCGCCTTCAATACCGCCGGAATGATTGGTTTTTCTCTGATATTCTTTTGAATCGTTGTTTTTTGGAAATATTTCGTCATGCAGTTTTGACCCTGGCATTTCGCTTGAAGCCTTGCCAAGGCCGAGGCTGACTGTTTTAATAGCAGGTATGCTCATCATTGCCTGTGCAATTAGTCCATCAAGCCTTTTGTCCCAGTGTACGTAACTTCCAAGTCCTACAGGTACATTGAGGGCAATTACTTCAAATACTCCTCCAAGGCTGTCACCTTCTTCTTTAGCCTGGTCTATAGCTTTCTTCATTGCAATAGAAGCTCCATAGTCAGCGCATTTTACTTCTGATTTTTCTGCAAATTCTCTGATTATATTGTAATTTGCAGGTAAAGATTCAATATCTACAGTGATAGAGCCTATTCTTAAAACATGACTAAATATTTCGATATTAAAGTTACTTAAAATTGTTGATGCTAAAGCTCCAACAGCAACTCTTGCAGCTGTTTCTCTTGCGCTTGACCTTTCAAGAACATTTCTTATATCCTGATGGTTATATTTCAATGCTCCTGCAAGATCAGCATGTCCGGGTCTTACATGAGTAATTTTCTTTTGGGAGATAATTTCTGAAATAGAAGGATTATTTACATCAACAGTCTTGGAAGACATTGCCACTTGCCAATTTTGCCAGTCTTTATTTTCTATTTCAAGGCAGATAGGAGCTCCTGTTGTGACGCCATGCCTGACTCCCGAGTTGATTTCAACTTTGTCCTGTTCGATTTTCATACGGTCGCCGCGACCGTATCCCTGTTGTCTGCGTGCTAGCTGTTTATCTATTTTCTCAGGTTCTAAAGGAATACCTGCAGGAATACCTTCAATTATTGCTGTAAGACACTTTCCATGTGATTCCCCTGATGTTAAAAATCTAAAAACCATTTTTAAATCCTGTTATTATATATTATTAATCATTACTATTATATAGCAATTTTCAATAGAGGCCACTGTATAACAAGAAAAAACAAATTTTCACTCGTTAAGCAGGTCTCTATTTGTAAAAATTTTCAAAAAAATACAAGGCAGTTTAGCCTTATATTTTTTGAGAGCAAGGATATTTATTGATATTAGGGAATATTCTGTGAATTGTAAGCAAGATAGCTGTATACAGCATTTGCCCTTCTTAGCCTTAAACTTAAATTATGTGCAAAATTTTTAAATATTTGAACCACAATGAGAGGTTTTTCCATAAAAGCACTGCAAAAGTCGTTCCAGTCAAATTCTGCAACAACAATGTCTGTATCTGCTACAACTGTTGCTGACCTGTGGCCATGATCCATAAAGGCCATTTCGCCAAAACAATGACCATCTTGCAAATTTCCTACAAGTTCACCTTTTCCTTTATAGTTTGTTTTATATACTTTTGCTGCTCCTTCAAGTATAAAATAAACTTTTTGTGCATTATCCCCTTCGTTAATGATGCAAGAACCTTTCTCAAATTCTTTAACTCTAATAATGTTAGATAGTGTTTTAAAATCTTCCTGGTCGAATCCTGTAAAAAGTTGAATACAGGAAAGCTGTTTAACAGATAATTTATCAGAACTGAAATGCGAAACCATACTATTACTCCTTACCAGACTGAAATATTATTATATGACTTATAAATGCAAAATTGTCTTTTTAAGGTAATAAACTATATATAACAAATTATTGCAGCTTTTTAAAGTGACATATTTTCGGAATTTACAAAACTTAATATTGTTTTTGAAAAATGATTTAAGCTTAAAATGAAGATTTTCATACCAGAGTAAGTAAAGCAAGCCAAATCGAAAGCTTATCGTTTCTGCTGTGTCTTGCTTTACTTCCACTTTTCTTATTGCCTTAGCTTTTTTTGTTTAAAGTTTTCTTTGTATTATTATGTAAGTGTATGGAATTTTTATAAAGAATATTTATGGAAAAGATAAAAGTTTTAACAGTTTTTGGAACAAGGCCTGAAGCCATAAAAATGGCTCCGGTTGTGATGGAGCTCAATAAATATCCTGATATATTTGAATCTATTGTCTGTGTAACTGCACAACACAGGCAAATGCTTGATCAAGTACTTGAATTATTTAATATAAAGCCGGATTTTGATTTAAACATTATGAAACCGAATCAAAATTTATGGAACTTGACAGCTGATGTACTTCTTCAAATGAAAGAAGTTTTTGAAAAAGCTACACCCAATATAGTTTTGGTGCACGGTGATACAACAACAACTTTGGCAGCGAGTCTTTCCGCTTTTTATGCTAAAATCCCCGTTGGGCATGTTGAAGCAGGACTCAGGACTTTTAATAAGTATTATCCTTTTCCTGAAGAAATTAACAGGGTTGTAGCGGATGCTGTTTCTACGTTTTATTTTGCTCCAACTCAAAGATCTGTTGATAATCTTAAGAATTCTGGCATAAAAGAAAACATATATTTAACAGGAAACACTGTTATAGATGCGCTTTTATATACAGTTGAAAATTATAAAGCAGATCTTTCCACATTAAATCTCGATAAAAGCCTGAAAACAATTCTTTTGACCTCGCACAGAAGGGAAAATTTTGGCAAGCCTCTTGAAAATATCTGTACGGCAGTCAGGACTCTTGTTGAAAAGAATCCTGATATTCAGGTTGTTTACCCTGTTCACCTTAATCCAAATGTTAGAAACACTGTGTACAGTATGCTTGATGGCAATTCAAGAATAAAATTAATTGATCCTCTTGACTATGCTCCATTTGCAAATCTTATTAAAAAATCTCATATAATTTTAACAGATTCTGGAGGAATTCAGGAAGAGGCACCTTCTTTGGGTAAACCTGTTCTTGTTTTACGGGATGAAACAGAAAGACCGGAAGCTATAGATTATGGAACAGTTAAACTCGTTGGTTCTGACATAGAAAAAATAGTAAATACTGTTCAGGAACTTCTGGATTCAAAAGAAAGCTATGATAAAATGGCATGTGCTGTTAATCCGTACGGAGACGGGCTTGCTTCAAGCAGGATCATAAAAGCTATAAGAGATAATATAATTCCATAATAACTGTTTTTCTTGTTTTACCAACTGTTTCTACTATCTCATCAATACTTTCGCCTTTATTACTGTGAAATCTTGATAGACAAGAATCAGCCTACAAAAATTCTTAGCCGCCGCTTTCGCGTCGCCGAAGAATTTTTTCCGCTGTCCTTATAAAGCTCTATGTTCCTTAACAAATAAAAATCTCATTCGTTAATTTTCTTGATTGCCAGTATAGCAGTTAATTTTTTAATATCTTCTTTTTGTTTTTTAATAATATCAAAGAGATCATCAATAGATTGGTGCAAATCTGCGCTTATAGCATCGACAATGTCAATTTCAGGTAATTTTTTCATAACAAATAATCCCAATTTTTGTTAATTGTGATAACATAAACTTATAAACAAAAGGCCGGTTTTGTTCGTAAAGCCGTATGTTGAGTCAAATTCTTTGACCCAATAAATAGAGTTAGAAATAAAAACCCCGGAGCCTGAACCTGAACAATTCAAGCCCCGGTTACGGATAGTCCTGTTTTTTATTTCAGGATTATCAAAAGGGTACTGCTGACTGACCAACATTAAACATGTTGATTAATCATGCAACCAGATAGAACCTATTGTCTGGAATTCAGGGTCATTCTTTAAGGTACATCCAATATACATCAGTTTGAGAAATAAGTCAAGAAGAATTTTAGCGAATAGTAATAAGTTGGGAAAATGTCGATAGTTGCTGAAAAAATTACCAATAAATTAGAGAGAAAAAATTTAACTCGTTATGAAGCAGGCAAACTTTTAAAGGTAAATTTGCAAAGCTTTTATCATATGGTGAATAATGAAAGACCATTTACTGAGAAGGTAATTAAGAAGATATTACCAATTTTAGAAGTTTCAAGAGAAGAATTTGAAAGCTGGATTGTAGCTGATAAATACTCAAAAGAAGTCCTGCAAATTGCCATAGAAACTAAAAAAAATAGTAGGATGGGCTGTCAGCCCATCAAAAAAATACTGACAATGAAACTTGATGAAATCTTACAATCAAAAAATCTTTCCAGAACAGCATTAAGCAAACTAACAGGAAATTCCCAAAGCGGACTGAATCGTGCAATCACAGGCAAAGAAGCACTTTCAAAAAAACTGATGCAAAAAATCTCAACAGCTCTGGAAATTCCCGAAAACGAAATCCAAAGCTGGGTCATAGCAGACAAATACCCGTTAAAAGTTCTGGAACTGGCTGTTAATATAAAATAATCAACTTATGAAGCTATCTTGCAGATTTCATAACAATAACAACAATTTATATGTATTAGGCTTCTGCACAATTATTTCGGTCTCTAGGAATATTTTATTTTTTGCATGTAAAGTTTATTTAAGGTAGCGGCAAATTTGCGTTTAAAAAATCCAGATTGTGGAAAAACATGTATAACTGGCGAACTATCCTCCTTCAATCCTTCTCTCTAATTCCTCTCTCTAATATGTGGTAGACTTAAAACCGGATTTTTCCGGTTTTTTTTTGTGAATTTTTTGTATAATTAATATTTATAGAGAGAAATATGTTATTTATGAGAAAAAATTGCGAAAAAGGGAAAATAGGAGAAAGTATTGCCGAAGAATACCTGACTGGCAAAGGTTTTCAAATTATCAATAAAAACTGGCGTTATTCACGGCAGGGAGAAATTGATCTTGTTGCAAAAGATAAGGATACACTCGTTTTTATTGAAGTAAAAGCCAGAAGCAATATTAACTTTGGATATCCGATTGAAGCAATTAATTCTCAAAAGATGAATAAAATCAGGACTCTGGCAGGGTTTTATTTAAATGAAAATAAAAATATTAAATTTAAAAAACTAAGATTTGATGCTGTTTCTGTTATTCTAGGAGAAAATCCCGAAATAAAGCATTACAAAGATATTTACCAGTTTTGATACCGGATTTTACGATCTGTACCCGATAACAGTTGATACTGCATTATCCCTGCTGTGAGAAACACTTATTGTCCAATTTGTTATACGATTTTCTTCTTCAAGTTTTTTAGCTTTTCCGGCAAGTTTTATACAAACTGCCCCTTTTTCGTCCCGCAGAACTTCAACATCTTTCCAATCAATCCCTTTATTCCAGCCAAGTTTGTTTACTCCAACTCCTAAAGCTTTTGCAACTGCTTCTTTTGTCGCAAACCTGACAGCCAATCTTTGGGATGTTAATTTGGACTTTTGCGTACAATAATTTATTTCACTACGGGTAAAAACTTTATCAAGAAACTTTTCGCCAAATTTTTCATAACTCTCGGCAATTCTGCTTATTTCACAAATATCCGTTCCTAGAAAAATTTTCATGTATTATTCTCTGATCTTTTTAAAATTCTTTACTTCCGAAAAGTGACAGGATGAAGCAGAATTAGTTATTTTTTGCCTGTTAACCGGTGTTTTTGATAAAATGCCTGATTCCATGCCATTCAGACCAACAATAGAATATAAAAACTCTTTAACCAATTCTGTTTTATCATCAGTATCTGCATATTTTAACATTTCTACTGCAGAATGGACTTCTTTATTTTTATCATACCACCTGTCACTGCTAATTTTGTTATTATTACCTATATTTTCAATAAATTCATCAGTTTCAGGATATTTACTTTTTATAAGCATTTGGATAATATCTGCAGCAAAAAAATTTCTTGTTTCTTCATCGAGCTTTTCAAGAATATTTACTATAAACCTGAGTCTGTTATCTTTATCATACCAGCGAGTATACTGCATCAAACATACCCCAACAAATATCATAATTTTTATTTACTATTATATATAAAGAAAACTGAAGTTAGCATAAATAAAAGTTTTATTTAACAAAGGGTTACAGTTTAAATGCCTATAACCTGATTTGTTGCAGTTATAGTTGCATTGATACCAGATTTTAAGTCTCATACCAAGTTGCAATTAAGGATGTAAAATAGCAAAAAATCTGAAATTGGTATGTGCGGAGCGGGAGTGTTAAATACAATATGCCGCTAATTTGATATTTTTCAACAAATAAAAATAGCTATGACAAGTTAATGCATAGCTAGATTAGGGATATGTGTATCGTCGTCTTCTAAGGAGTATGTATATATGTTAACAGTAGAACTTAAGTATGACATCATTCACACTTATGATTTAGATTGTAAAATATCCTACAACTAAAGTATAATGACAAATTTTTTAAAAGCATTGTATTTGGCTTGATAATGATAAAATTATTCCAGGGCATGGGTTTGGGATAGAGAATGAATGAATTTGCATAAAACTCATATAACATTAATAATTTGTTCGCTTTTTACCGGCGGCATTGCTTCAGTTTTTTTACATTTAACTCTCTGGTATGTTGTGCTGTGTTTGTTTGCATTGTCTATTTTTCTGTTTAAAAAACTTATTTCCTGCAAATTGGCTTTAGCCTGTCTGATTACAATTGCATTTTCGATATTTTACACGAATTTTAGAACGCCAGAACCGGATTATCTTGCGCAAATTGCTCCGACTAATGCTACTTTAAAAGGTATCATACTTTCTCAGCCCAAAATCGATCCTGCCTATAAAGCAAAATTTGAACTTAAAGTAGCATCAATCAGGAAACATTCCCGCTGGAAACCCTTGCAGGCTAAAACACTTGTTACTTTGTATGATAAAAACGGAACTTTTAAAAATATCAAGCAGGGTGATACCGTTGAAATAAGGGGCAGAATAAAAAAGCCTTTCAAGGCAACAAATCCGGGACAATTTGATTATGCTTCTTATCTCAAGAATTCTTATATATTTACAATAACTTCTACCGGCATAAAGAACTTAAAAAGTGTAGAACATCCAAAAAATGGGATATGGTTTTTTATTCAGCGGTCAAACGAATTTAGGGACAGCATTATAGCAATTCACAGTAAATTTATTAAATCTCCAAAGCTTGAAATACTTGGAGGAATCGTTTTTGGTAATTATGCCATTCCAACACCAAAAGACATAAAACAAAATTTTATTAATTCAGGACTTTTGCACCTGCTGGCGGCTTCTGGAATGAATGTTGCCCTGGTTTCGGGAATTTGGCTGTTTTTTGCAAACAGGTTAAAAGTGCCTTATAAAATGTCTATAATAATTGCCGCAGTATTAATCTTGATTTATTCAACCCTTACAGGGTTTTCGCCTTCTATTATCAGAGCGACACTGATGCTTGAATTTATACTTCTGGGTAAATTAATTGACAGACAGGCGGATAATATTGCACTGCTTGCTCTTGTTTGTTCAATGATGCTGATTTTTGATCCTTCTACCATAATCAATATAGGTTTTCAGCTATCGTTTATAGTTACATTCGGGCTTCTTGCGTGCACTACAGTATTGTTGGACAAAACAAAACCTGTTCCAACGTTTATTTCAGGAATAGTTCTGGTTCCTACCATTGCACAGATGTGGGCAACTCCTGTTCAGCTTTTTCATTTTAACAGTTTTTCAGTTTATTCTGTTTTAGCAAATATTCTGGTAACCCCATTTATCGGAGTTATAAGCTTTTTAGGTTTTGCATCCAGTATTTTGAGCGTATTACCGTTTGTTGGCGAAAAAATATGCTGGCTGCTTGATAAATGTGCAGAACCGTTTATTTCCCTACTTTTGTACATTTCCTGCCATATTGCAGCCTTACCGGGAGCTTTGCAGTATTTTGCCACTCCCGTGATTATATCTATCCTGATTTTTTATGCGCTGATTCTTGTTATTACTCTGCACATAAAACTTGATTTTCAAAAGAAGCAGCTAAATTTTGTAATTTTAGGGCTTGCCATTGTTCTAGTGCTGACAGTTTTTGCCGGTAACTTTAACAGAGAGTTGAAATTAACTGTATTTGATGTTAAGGAAGCTGATTCCTTGCTTATACAGACACCGGACAATAAAAGTTTTCTTGTTGATACAGGAAATACCGGAATAAAAGATTTTAATTCAACAAAAACAATAATTGTGCCCTATCTGAGAGACAATGGAATAAACAAGCTTGATGCGCTTATTTTAACACATCCTGACAGCGATCATATTGGCGGAACAGTGGATTTGCTTAAAAATATTGAAGTCAAAGAACTGATAGACAATGGTGAAAAATCTGATTCTAAAATTTATAAAGAAATACAGACAACTATCATCCAAAAACATCAATATAATGAACATATTCGCAAAAACAGAACTATATATAATAACGGTAAACTGCAAATTATAGCTTTCAGAAGAAGTGATAACTGGGCTAAGTCGTCAAATGACAAATCTTTGATCGTGTACATAAAATATGGCAAGATTTCGGCTGTATTAATGGGTGATGCAGAGTCAAATTCCCTTGATACAGTCAAAAAATTTGTTAAAACTCCGGTGAATTTGATAAAAATAGGACATCATGGAAGTTTTGATTCAGTAAATGATGATTTTATAAAATATTTAAAACCTCAAACTGCTGTAATATCAGTGGGTAAAAATAGTTATAATCATCCAGATTCAAAAGTAATTAATATCTTAAGGAATTATCACGTTAAAATATTCAGAACAGATAAAGATAACGCTGTTAATATCGAAACAAATTCCAACGATATGAAAATACAAACATTTACCCCCCGACATGATTAAAAACTTAGCCTGTCCAAGCGAAAAAAGCTTGACAATTCATTTAAGGCTCAATAAAATATAATTACGTTGATTTTAAGAATTATTTAAAGTCAGGCAAAGTTAAATATTGGGGCGTAGCCAAGCGGTAAGGCACCTGGTTTTGGTCCAGGCATTCGGAGGTTCGAATCCTTCCGCCCCAGGATATTAAAAGAGACTCCTTTAAGGAGTCTCTTTTAATATCCTTTTGGTTTAAAGCTGATAACCTTGGGTGAAATCGCGCGAGTATGCAGAGGAGCTTTCTTTGGAGCAAGCAAAACTTGAGAAGAGAAAGTCCGAAGACACGTTTATCGCGAACGAACAAGACGCTTTTGTCCTAAGTTTAAATCGGTGTGCATTGAGCACCCTGCACTTATTATTGAATGATATGTACCCTACCGGATTTTATATTTTTTTTATAATTATATTGCATTATAAATATATATATTGAGCCAAACAAATAACCTGCAATTTTCAATAAAGCAAGCACATATCCCCAAAACGCTCCAAGTTTATAATAGGGAGGATGATTATTTATCCTAAAAGTAAATAATGTATTTCTTACTGTCATATCAAAATACTCCCAAAATGAAATAACTTGTTTAATTTTTACACCATTTGATTCCAGCATACAGTATGGCACGTAGTGAATCACAAAAAATGTGATTATGGACATAATTATCAGGCTTATCAAAGACTCTTTTAGATGCAATTCATTATGTAATAAATTAGCTGTCAAATAATAACCGCAGAAAAGTATAAAACCAGTAATAATGGATCCAAAAGGAATTATTTTGTTTAGCGTAACAGCATATAGTGAAAAACCTGTTAGAACTTTTATATATCCTATAATAATTCCCAAAATTATTGACCAACCTATTCCGAAAGCCAAAGTCATTACATTATTATAATTTATATTCTTTCTATTAAACATAATTATGCCCTTTCTGTTAAAGAAGCTTACACTAATGTTCAGTATAAATTTTTTATAAAGACATAAATTGGGAGTTCACTTTATTCATAATTATTTCAATTATTCCAATTTATATTCAAATTATATATTTTATACTACTTATTTGTCAAATAAGAAATAAGGACGTAATAAAAAATACTTACGCATTTTTTATTACTTATGAAATCTTGATAGACAAGAAGCAGCCTACAAAAATTCTTAGCCGTCGCCTTCGTGTCGCCGAAAAATTTTTTCCGCTGTCCTTATTAAATCTGGTAGTCTGGTAAGGTGGAATATGGATCTCACCTTACCTATTTTGATAGGCAAAGTTTTTCCTGCTTATTTATTCCTGATCCGGCAAAATAGCTTTATCTATTACCATATCGTAAGTTTCCTTTGGAGAATTATTAACTGCATTCTGAATTTTCCCTGCTGCACCTATTGGCGTCAGGTCTGAAAATGCCACTGTTGTTTCATTATTATGTTCTAATTTCGGCACATTAGTATTATTTAGTGCTATAAAACCTGGTACAGAATTGTTATTATTAAAATTCTGTACAATAGATGTTTCTCCAATGGATGATACAGAAATATTTGTTCCAGCAAGGTAATTATTCTGAGTTGCACCTATTAACTTTAATGGAGTTGGTGTGACCAGTTTTAAACTTAATACACTTGCCGGTAAAACAGAAGTAGTATTAGTAGGAACAGTCAATACCTCTAATTTTGAATTAGTAACAGAAAAACCTTTTTGATTACTATAATTGCTTGTTTTGGTAGCTGTTCCGGTATAAGGAGTATATGACATTACGGGTGAAGCATTAACAAAATTATCATTTTTAACAGTAAAAGTTACACCATCATTTGTTATATAACTTATATTAGCAGCCGGAGTCCATAAAGGATCCATTAAAATACCGTTAGACAGCATTATTCCATTTGAAGTATTTATTTTAACGTTATTTTCAAATACAATCCCTTCTGGATGGGCACCGGCTGTTCTCTCAAAAGTCAGTGTTTTATTAGCTACAAAATTACTTATTTCACTATCACTGACATTTAAAGTTGATGCCATGAAACATCCGACATTGATTTTCGAACCTGCACTGAAAATAATACCATTCGGGTTAATCAGGTATACATTACCATTATAACCTTGCTGAGTAATGTTGCCTTTAATGTATGAAGGATTTACACCAGTTACTCTGTTAAATACAGATTGATTAGGTGCTGTAAAATTATATATTGCAGAGTATGTTTCCCCAATATTGTAAGAGCTAAAGTTAATTTTAGCCACAGGCTGTTCAACATTTACTACCATTGAGTTAGTACCAGCAGGATAAACAATTGTTGCACCGCTAATTTCTCCGCTAACGGGAACAGGCAACGACATATCTACTGCATAAGTTTTATTTATTGTAAAAAGAGAAGATAAAACTGTTAATGATGCCAGTAAAGTTATTTTTCCAACCTTTTTAAAATTAAGTCCAGTTTTAGTCATTTTTTATTCCTTTTATTAAAAAATTAAAATATATTTGATGAAATACTGAAGTGGAACCTTACATTTGATTGATCCTGATATCTATCTTTGCCGAGAGGAATACCAAGGTCAAGATTAGCTACAATATACTTTGTTAAAAAGATACGTAAGCCAACTCCCAATCCTTGCAGGAAATTTGTATAGTTGTCACTTTTACCCTGATGTATTGTATGAGTAAATCCCTGGTCATAGAATGTAGCAAACTGAATTCTGTTTTTAAGCTTTAAATACTTCATATCAGGCAGGTAAGGAATGTTTCTTCTCAATTCCAGATTTAAATAATATCCAACATCACCATAATTACATGCTTCTTTAAAACCTCTTACAGTGTTAGCACCACCCATTTCCAGCTGTTCTGCAGGTAAAAGTGCATTAGGTGAATATTGGCCGGTTAAAGTAAAAATTCCAACGGTCTTGTAAGGAAGACTTTGCAATCTGGTAATATTTTGCATCAGTTTAAAAAACTTTGGCGATCCAACACCATTTTGGGTAGGATCAGATGTTGCTCCAAGCCATGGAATACCTGTGCTGGCTTCAAATCTTGATATAAATCTTCCCGTACTATCATCTTTAACAGCATTTAATCCAAGTCTTAAAGGCCTTTCCCTGTAATGTTGAAATATATCAGATTCAAAAATATTAGTGGTAGAATTAATCATATCAAGTGATAAATCAGAATTAATAGTTATTTTATCATTTTTATAAATTGGTTGAATCAGTGTTGTATTAAAACGGTGAGAATGACCGCTAATATCATATTGCTTGTAGTCTCCTCCAAGCGCAACATTTGAATATCCATACCCAAACTGAATTTCTGTTCCATATGGTCCTAGTGGAAGAGTATAATTTGTACCAACTCCAAGTGTTCTTCTTGCAAGAATTGTAGTTGCTGATATTCTGTCGCCAAAACCGGTAAGATTGTTATATCCAACCCCAACAACACCTCTTTGTGTTCCAATATAATCACGTCCTTTGTTATCCCAACCCGGAGTAAAAGTTATCGGACATTTTTCCTTAACAGTTAACGTTAAATCAGAATCTTCAGAAGATTCTCCTTTTTGAAGTACGACTTGTCCTTTAAGATAATCCTTTTCATTTATTTCACCAAGAGACTTTCTCAAATTTCTGACATTAAAGAATCCATTTTCTTTCAGTCCATTGGATTTTAGGAGATTATTCTTTAAATAAGAAGTATTGGAATATTTATTTCCTTCGATAGTAATTTTACCAATTTTACCTTCTACTATTGCAATTTCAACAACACCATTTTTGATTTTTTGGGGTGGCAAATACGCAAAGCTGGTAATATAACCGTTATCGTTATAAAAACTAGTAATTTTTTTAATAATAACTTTTAAATCACTTAATGAAACTTGTTTTCCAATATATTCATCAGAAAATTTTCGGAATTCTGTATTGGTATAAAGTGTATTTCCGCTGTATTTAATTTCATTTAACTTAAAGGAATTACCTGTTGCTGCATTTGAAGGTTTTTCTTTCTTGGTTTTATAGATTAAATCTTTAAAACCTGATTGATTGTCAATATTTTCATTAATTTGAGCATTACTTTTATTAAGTGTACCTGCTTCAGTATTAGACGGTGGAATAATCTGCACCGCATTTGCACTTATTGTATTCGATGCAATAATATATATCAAAGCCAGTTTTAAAGCCTGTTTTATCATATCTGAATCTCCGTTCTGCGTTTTAAGTATTTTTTCTTCTTAAAACAAGTAGCCCGCCAATACCCAAAAAGCCAAGCAAAATCGATGAAGGTTCAGGAGTTGAAGCCATTGAATAATTAAAATTATCCATAGCAAAATAAATACCTTCGCTATCTTCACTTCCGGTTGAAGCTGTTTCAAATATTAATTTATTGATATTATTAAAATCAAATTTAACTAAACTAGGTGTATGACTGAGTATTACAGTCTGTGCATATACTAGGTCGCTGCCCTTGTAGCCTTTAACCTGAAGATTATATGGACTATCATAAACCAAAGTTAATGTGGCATCAATAAAATTAAAATTTCCACCAAGACTTGTTATACTGGCATTATCTCCCATAGAATTATATGCTACATAGTCACCACTAACTGCTGTTGAAAAATAACTGTATTTAGCATTTTTATTCTGGATTCCCCAATTATCATCCCAGTTTAATCCGCCATAATACCTGTTATCTGTCAGATCTTTAAAATTTACGTTACTGGCTGTTGTTGTCACATCATCAAAATAAAGAGTTTGCGCCTGCGTTGAAGACATTAGGCTAAAGTTTACAACTACAAGTAAAATTATTATTAAATATGATACAACTTTCATTCGCATCACTCCTGTGATTTTGTTACTAAATTTAATTTAATAATTATAAATAACTATACACACAATAAAAAACACTGTACAAAAAAAGTTGTTAAATTTAAATATAAAATATGAAATGTTAATAAAATACTTAATACTATGTTTATAATTTATTAAATATTTCAATTGTATAAAGCCCAAAAAACCACTGCAATTATTTCGGTCTCTTTCTGTATATGCAGTGGTAGTAAAGCTTGACTTTTTAATTGTATTCTGGTATACTAATACCAGAATACAATTAATGATAAAATAGGAGGTTGTATATGTTTAATATAAGTTATTCTGAAGAAAATTCAAGAAAGTATCCGTCTTGCAAAATTCATGGATACTGTTCGGAAGAAATCCTAAGAAATAAATTGAAAGAAATAACTCTTTATGGGTTATCTATATTTTCAAAAACTTCAAAAGAGTGCTTAAAATGATCATTGCTCCGAACATATAATGTTAGCCAGAACAGCTAAGAAGCTTGTATGTAAGAGTTTTTTCGGAATTAATTCTGAATTTAACACTTTTTTGCTTTCAAAGACTACTGTGTAATTTAGAAAAATTTTTTCTTATTGTACAGTAGTCTTTGTATGATAAACTTTTTAACCGGATAGGCTCTTATTTCTTTAAATCTTTAAATATAATTTTCTTAATATCAGATGCTTTCTCATCTATAGATAATAGTGTAATTATTTTTTGTTTCCACTTATACGCACTGTCTTCAGTAAAAAAATTCATTGATTCAAGACTTTTATAGTCCATAAGACCGCATGTCTCACTGTAAAATTTACCTTCAACTTCAACCAGTTTATAAAGAGCAATAAAAGAATTGAAAATATCAGCACGGTTTGGTTTAATGTGTTTCTTATAACGGTCATGGATATCCAGTAAAGGTACATTACTGATTAAAACAGTATATTTTATATAAACTGAGATTAAATTAATTAATTCTTCTGATTCGGAAGATGATAATGACATGCTTAACATGCAGTCTAATAAGGCATCAAGTTTTCTAATACTGTTTTTGTTTATACTTTCCCTAATTTTGTCAATAGCCTCAATGTATTTAATTGCAGAGTTTTTTCTGTCTATAAAAAAAGGATCATTATTTTTTTTATTTAAAAGATAAATAGTCCAGGTGCTGAACAACCCCAGAAATGTTCCAAACAATCCTAAAATTGCAAGTAAAGTAGTGAAATCAAGATGATGTTTTTTTAAAAGCCTGCTGACAACTGGAGGAAGCTTAATACCCGTATTAGAAATTAAAGGAACTTTATTACTGTTAATTTTGTCTTTGGGTGTTAATGTCAGATTATTTGAATTTAAAAGATTTTCTTTTTTATTATTTTTTACATCTGATTTAGTCTTTGTATCAGTTTTATTAGTTTGGTCATTCATGTTTGAATTTTCAAACAGTCCTGAATCATCTATATTTGATTGATTTGTAAGGCCAGAAGTATTGCCGGAAGTATCTTCAGTTGTGGTTTCAGTATTTTTAACCGTATAAACATCAGTATTATTGGTTGTTTTGATATTATTTTGAGTATCAACATCCTGTGCAAATGAACCCTGCAAAGGCAGAAAGATTATTATCAGTATAATTAATAATTTTAAGCGTTGATTATTCATAATCTCAAAAATCTCTGTGAAAATTTCTCTTAATATAATATCTTTTCAGATAATAATACAAAAAACAAGAAAATAAGATAAATTTAAACTCCCAGCTCTGCATACTGTATCCGATCTCATTTTAAAATCTGAAATTCATTTTGCAAGTGTACAAATGCCTTAATGATCAAATAAATACTCTTTAAAAACTCAATTTATGTATAAAAAAATGATCTTTTTAAAGCAAAGATCATTTTTTTAGGTTATTCAGATTGGAATTAATATTTAATTTTAACTTCTAATCTTTTGATTTCTTCTTTTAATTTTGTATTTTCTCCACTAAGTCTGGTATTTTCTTTCATTAAGTTACCAAATTCCTGATCCATAAGATTTTTAATGTCCTGTAATGTTTTTGTCATTTGATGTTCCTCATTTGATCTCTTATATAACATAATTAATACTTCATTATTTTATTGTAATACAACTATATTTCTTAATACCATTAAAAAATTAAAATTCCTACATAATTCTTATCATTTTTTATGCATAATTTCGTTTTTTCAGTACAAATATTATTAAGAAAAGTAGAGTTCTTCCACTTTATTTATAATGTTGTCCCAAATAAAATGCTGACTGACTATCTTATGAGAAATTTTACCCATTTTCTCAATTTCTTTTTGTGATTTGGCAAGAAAATATTGTATTTTACCGGTACAATCCTGAATATTATCAGTTTTAAAAGTTATTGCGCAGTTTTTATCATAAGCAATAGGTTCAAGATGTGGGCAAATATCGCTTAATATAAGTGGTTTTGAAAAGGACATTGCTTCAAGAACTGTTATCGGAAGACCTTCCAGTCGTGAGGCAGACAAATAAGCAAGTGAATTGGAAAAAATTTCAATTAAATCCTCACCATAGAGGTAAGATGTAAAAATAATTCTTTTATCATCTTTTGCAAGGTCTTTCAAATATGCAACATAATCATTAGTTCCTGCTGAATCTCCAACTATTACAAGCTTTTTAGCCGTTTGTAAATTTTTAAACGCTTTAATTAGGATATCAGGAGCTTTTTCAGGAACAAGTCTTCCTACAAATAGAAAATATTCGTTTTCTTCAAGGTTAAATTTCCCCTTTAACTTATTAAGCGACAATTTTGATTGTATATTTATGCCATTATAGACTTTTTGGACAGGAACGTTGTATTTATCCCGGTAATAATCAATAAGACTTTGTGATACACCAATTCTTACATGTGGAAATGTGGCACTAGCTTTCTCACCTAGTTTAATTATAGTTTTTGCAATAAAATTCCATTTATCTCTTTGCCAGTCAATACCATGACAGGTAAAAACCAACTTTTTCTGCGGGGCAAGAAGTTTGGGGATAAAACTGAACAGGGTTGGTCCCTGTGCATGAAAGTGAATAATGTTTACATCCGAAAAAGTTGCATACAATACTGCAATAAAAGAATATATCAGAGTCTCGAATCCAACAATATTAGGAACATTTATTTTCTTAATTTTAATACCGTTATATTCGTTGTAATTTGTATAATAATTTCTTGAATATACAGTAATTTCATGTCCTTTTCTTGCAAGTCCTGAAAAAAGTTCTTCACAATGTTTTTCAATACCGCCATAGGTAGCAGGCAGACCTCTTGCACCAATTACGGCTATTTTTAATGCCATGCCAGTTACACCCCAAAATCTTTAAAAGATAAAACTAAGTATTAAACCGATAAAGCCTTTATTTTAGTTGGAATAAATTCTCTTCCTATTTTTCCTGCGACCCTAATAAAGTTTCGACGTATAGAACTTTTTGCAGTACAAACCATCCAGCAGTTGTTGCAGGATTCACAATAATTTTTCAGATTTTTTGCCTTGCCGGAATTCCAGATGGTATAGAAATCACTATCTTTAATATTCCCAATAGAAGAATTCACCATATTGCAAGGGAAAATATTACCGATTGAATCCATAAAAAAGAAATCCTTAAGAGCCATACAGGATAGAGGTCGTTTATTATTTTTAACAAAATCCAGTATTCCTTTTATGTAATAAATTCTGAACAGTCTTCTGGGACTTGTTAACCGGTATTCTTTATTGATTACATAATCGATTTCTTTTTGAAGATCCATCACATCAGGTTGTTTGTTGGTATCAATATTAAAATAATTGCCAGAATTGTGGACAACACTTAAAGTAAATTCTATACCTAATGATTCAGAGAGCTCATAAACTTTTCTAAGATGGCTCACATTTTCTTTACTTGCGGTAAAACCAAGTCTTATATCATTTATGCCAGCTGCTTTTAATCCAGAAATCGTTTTAAGTACCTTCTCGTAAGCATTATCTATTCCCCTGATCTGTGAATGCATTTCATCTATTCCATCTACAGATAATGCAATGCAGGCTTTTGAGTTTATTTTCCTGATTTTCTGCATATAATCAATTATTTTTTGAGTAAGGAAACCGTTAGATGATATAACGATACGTACTTTAGGATTATTTTCTGTTATATTCCCAATAATTTCAGTTAAATCATTACGTAAAAAAGGTTCTCCACCTGTTATATTAATATCTTTTAAACTTGTTGGGAGCTTTAAATATTCTGCCGGAGCAAGTTCATCCTTTGGGCTTTCCTGCCATATATTACACATCACGCATTTAGAATTACATTTATACGTTACAGCAACTGTTGCATCAGTTGGACCTTGCAAATTAGTATTTTCTTCAATTAATTGCCGCATATTTCCTCCTATTAAGTAAATAGTTTATTGTGAATCCCAAAAAACTATGGAGTAAGAGGAAAAATTTATTAAGTTATACAAGTTTAATAATAAGTAGCTAATATTAATTTACAAGCTGTTAGACAGATGTGGTTATCATAACTGTATTGAAATAAAAAATTGTATAAAGAGACCATTTCTAAGTTATTTATCTTGTAACGTTACCACATGTCTTTTAAGACTACCTGGTGGCCAGCCATTGCAAAGCTAATCTTAAAAGTTCTTCTGAATTATCTTTATTTTCTGCTTTTGTTAAAGCTTTATCAAGGCTTTCAGTTGCTTCATTTCTTGAATAGCCCAGAGAAAGAATTACTGATTCAGCTTCCATATAACTTTCTTTATTCTCAATTTTTGTATTTTTTTGTACTTCTTCAGACACATAATCAGTTTGTTCACGCCAGTTAGCCATTTTGTCCTTTAATTCAAGAATTAATCGTTGTGCAAGTTTTGGACCAACGCCTTTAGTTCTGGTTAGGGACTTTGCATCATCTCTTAGAACCGTGCTTACAAGTTCATATGCGCCAAGTTCTCCAAGCAGCATTAAAGCAACTTTTGTTCCTACGCCTGATACGGTTTGCAAAATATTAAACAGATCTCTATCCTCTTTATTGTCAAAGCCGCAAAGCAGCATCGTATCTTCCCTATGTATTAAAGAAGTATAAACAGTGATGGTTTCTCCTGTATCAGGCAGAGAGGATATAACTTTTTTATTGGTTAATACAAAATAACCAATATTATTAACTTCAATAATAATATGCGTTCCTGACGGACTATTTTCAGATTTTGAAACAAGTATTCCCTTTAAATAGCTAATCATTTACAAGCCTCATTCCTGTTCTTTTCAATAGCTTAATGTCATCTTCGGGACTTATGCCAGTTGTAGTCAGGTAATTTCCAACTAATATACCATTGACGCCTGCTTTAATGCCTAATTCCTGATTAATTTCAGAAAATCTTGTTGACCTGCCTCCTGCATACCTTATATATGCTTTTGGAAGCGTGATTCTAAATATTGCTAATGTTCTAAGTATTTCTTCCTCATCAATGGCATTATACATATTTGCAAAAGGTGTTCCTTTAATAGGAGATAAAAAATTTACCGGTACAGAAACAGGTTTTAACTCAGATAGTTCAAGCGCCATCTCAACCCTTTGTTCTCTTGTTTCTCCCATTCCAATAATTACACCGCAGCATAAATCTATACCGTAAGACTGAATAAGTTTAATGGTATTTATTCTTTCGTCATAACTGTGTGTTGTGCATATATCTTTGTAATATGACCTGCAAGTATTTATGTTATGATGATATCTTTTTATTCCGGCTTCTTTAAGCTTCTTTACCTGATTTTCATTTAATATGCCAAGCGAACAGCATACACTAAGCCCCTTTATATCAGATAACAAATTTATAGCTTCTAATATTTGATTTAAATCTTTGTCACTGATAGTTTTGCCGGATGTCACTATCCCAAATTTTGTTGCACCGTTTCTTCTGGCATCAAGTGCAGATTCTGTGATTTTTTCAGAACTTAACAACGGATAACATTCTATATCTGTTTTATAATGTGAACTCTGCGCACAATATTTGCAATTTTCCGAGCATTTACCTGATTTGGCATTTACAATACTGCAAAATTCGACTTCATTATTGAAATTCTCTTTTGTTATTTTGGAAGAAAAAGAAATTAATTCATCAATCTGCAAATTATATAAGTTAAGTAATTCTTCTTTATTTAATTCCGCTACATTCATAATAATATTCCATCAAGTATACTCTGTATTAATACCTTAATATTGCACCAATTGCAAGCAATGAAAAACAGGTTAAATTTTTGTGAGTATATATAGTAATGGGGAGTAATATACATAACAAAAAGAAATATTAAGAACTATTAAAAGATAATTATCACAGTTGAAATTAGATATTAATAGCAATACTGTCATTTTTTATAAATTTATTTCCTGATATTGAAAGCAATATATTTTTTATAAGAACTTAATTTTATTAAGATATAAAATTAAAAGAGAAAAATGATTATAACTTATAATACAAATATTATTTATAATTCTCAACCGCAAAGCCGTAATAAATCAGGCTTATTAAAGCTACAAAATCAAAAACCTACTAATCAAATTTCCTGTAAAAATATCTTTTGTAATAATAAATATGATATTGTTTTTAAAAGCTCCTCTAAAGTATTACAAAAAGATGCTTTAAAAAGACTTCTTTATGAACAAAAATTAGCTACTGTCGAACTTTACAGAAATAAAAAAATTAATTCATATTTAAAATTTGATAATTTACTTGAAAAAACTGGTAAAAGTAAAAATTATGAAGAAAAGATAGAATTATTAAAAACTATTATTGATAATAGCAGTATAACTAACCAAAATCATGGGTTAATATTTATTCCAAATGCCAAGAAAATTTTTGATATAGGAAAAAAGATTGCACCTGATAAAACGTTGAAAGAAATTTTGTTACTTGCCTTAAACGATAAAAGTGGACGAGTTAGAGCTGTTACATATAAACTTTTGGGAAATAAATTTAATTCCGATAAAAAGATTAAGACTGTTTTACTAAGATCTTTAGGAACAGACAAATGTAGGTTAGCTAAAACTGCAATAATTAAGGCTTTAGGGGGGGATTTTGAGCCAGATAAAAATACAAAAAATATATTAAAAGAAATTTTAAAAAACGATAAATATGTCAGGGTTAGGATTGCAGCAGCTAATGTTTTAGGAAAAAACTATAATTCTGATCCAGAAATAAAAGAACTTTTATTAAAACTTTTCAAAAATGATAAAAAAACAAGGGCAAGATGGCTAAATAATTTTGAACCTGAACATATTGTAAGGATAAGAGTTGTAACAGCTAAAATACTAGGAAAGTACTTTATTTCTGATGAAGAAATAAGAAAAACTTTAGTACATGTCTACACAACTGACAAAAATAAACGTATAAGAATAGCTTCAGCTTTGTATTTAAACAAAAATGCTGACAAATTGTAAAAATTTAGACATTATCTGACAAGTACAATTATTGAGTACGTTTACTATAAGATTTTTAATTTTATGTATTTTACGCTGACCAATAAGTTTTTAAACCGCTTTTTCTTCCGAAGAGATCACCAAAAGAATCATCCGGGCTAAATATTGAGGAGACTGTGTTAGTTCCGGATGTTTCAATACTGCTGTCTATACTGGAACCCTCGTATAATTTTTCGGAATCATCCCTTGACACACATAAAATAATCTTGTATACTAGACTACATAAAGTTTAGAAGTACAGGAGAATTACAAATGAATTATTTTGAATTTCAAAAGAAATTTCCTACAGAAAAATCAGTTATTAAATACTGGATTAAAATTAGATATAAAGACGGTATAAAATGTAATCACTGTGGAAGTGATAGAGTTTCTGTACGAAGAGATCAGCCCAAAGTTTGTCAATGTAATTCTTGTAACAACAGCTTTTCAATTTTTAAAGATACTATATTTGAAGATTCTTGTACCGATTTAAGGAAATGGATGTACGCTATTCATTTGTTCTTAAACGGTAAAAAAGGCATTTCTGGTTACCAATTACAGCGTGAAATAGGGGTAACTTATAAAACAGCATGGAGAATGTTAAAGCAGATCAGAACTGCAATGGGTAATCAGGATAATCAAGAATTTATCAATACTATTATAGAAATAGATGAAACTTATGTTGGTGGCAAGCCAAGACCTGAAAATAACCATGATGACGACAATAATAATTCAGGTTCTACAGGAAATAAAAGAGGCAGAGGAACAAATAAAACTCCTGTTGTTGGTGTTGTAGACAGAAATAATAAAAAGATTCATGCTAAAGTTGCTTTACCAAATGAAAAAGGTCAAAAACTAACAGGTAAACAATTAATGAATATTCTTGATGAAGTTTGTAAAACTAAAAACTTCATTATGACTGATGAGTTTGGTGGATACAATGCTTTAAACAGAACCAATCATATTCACTTTACTATAGATCATAAACAGGCTTATGCTGATGGATTCATACATACTAACAATGTAGAATCATTCTGGGCTACATTAAAACGTGGTATACTTGGTATTTATCATCATGTATCAGCTGATTATTTGCAGAATTATGTTAATGAGTTCTGTTTTAGATATAACAACCGTAAATATCCTAACAAGGCAAATCCGGCTATGTTTGATATAGTGTTGAGACAGGCTATTTTAGTATAAATTTGCTATTTTTCAAATAATCAAAACAATCATGGTCGATTATTAATGTATACCAATACCAATTAGCAATCAATATATAACTTTCTGAGCTTTATCCATTGCATCAATTATCCAATGCCAGCCAGTTATAGATTCTACAATTTGAGGATTGTTTTCGTAAAACAATGCGGCTTCAACTAGT
>Ga0074193_1000612_pt1 | contig 56291 bp, 25 predicted proteins | sample EPASupsiteHSE605_FD_64523 | JGI IMG/M metagenome (GOLD analysis project Ga0074193, IMG submission 64523) | Bioremediated contaminated groundwater from EPA Superfund site, New Mexico - Sample HSE6-05 | ecosystem: Environmental > Aquatic > Deep subsurface > Groundwater > Contaminated ...
TATGCAGTATATGTTAGCGACAAAAAGATTGAGTAAAATTTTTATATCAATAGGGTTAATGAAGAAACTGATTTCATTTCTTCCTTTTTTTTGAATATTAAGGGGAAGAAGAGTCCAAAAAGGGAAACATATGTCATTAGAGAAGTTAATAAGGTGAAAAATCCTCCCGCAAAGAGAGAAAGATAGACCCAAAAGAAGTTCCAAATGAAGATTAAGAATATGTAAACATTCATAATGCTTTTTGATGAATAAAACCTTGAGAAATAATGACTGATATAGCCAATCAAAGGTTGTAAGAATAAAAGATGATAAAGAATAATTATCAAGAAAAGCATTGGAAAAGGTGTGAATGATCCATTCGCATACATACCATATATCCAGCATGAAACTGTCATGTATTTGATTCGTGCAAAGTATATTGGACAAACAAAAACCCAAAGATACAAAAATACAAGAACAAGATAAACACTTCTTGGTGATTGATGAAGTCGAGTAATAAGATACAATGGACCTGAAAAAACGAGTTTCAATGATGAATATTCAGAATTTGCTCCATTGACATAATCAGATAATTGATTATTACTATCCTCAACAAATCCAAGTTTCCACAATGGAATGAGTTTGATTCCAGAGTATATTATTAAAAGAATTAATGAACCCCTGATAACAGGGTAAAGGAGAATTAAAGACATTATATCCCTCTGTATTTCATGAAACACATTTGTTTTTTCTCCAATAAAGAAAGTGAATGATTCCATTCCAGAAATCTCAAGTTTGTGATCACCTTCACTCAGATTATAAACATGAAGACGAACAAGATGAACTCCATTCCTGATTTCTCGAATTGATACAAGATTTCCACATGATGAACCATCAATTAGAACTGATGAATTAGGAAAAACATCACCAAAAAATAGTCCTCGAATGGGAAAACTCTTCTTAGAAAAATCAACTCGAGAGGTGATTTGTGAATATTTGATAGGATATGTGATAATCAATTTGTTACGTGAATCTGATTCAACTTCATGAATTGATTGATATCCATGATCAATAGCATTAATAGAAAATTTTCGAGATTGAAATGTTGGTGAACTAACTACTGTTAATGTGTTACCAAATCGACTGATTTGTGCAGATCGAGGATGATAATGACCAGTTAGACCAGAATCAAATTCTTGAATAATTTCACCAACACTCTTTCCTGTGGATGATTTGGGACCCCATGTCGTGAAATATGGGAAATGGCACAAATATACATTAATATATGACTTATTGATAGATTTTTCGAGTCGATCTAATAATTTTGTCCGTACCATTGGCATGAAACCAATCGGTTCTGATGTTATTGGAAGCTCAACAGGTTCGAATCCAACAATTTGAATGTCTTTGAAACCATTTTCAATATGATGAACTTGTATTTGAAAATCTTCTTCTGGTTTCATTACAAATCTCCTATATAAATTATATTCTTGAGTGTCATTTGGAACTACCATTGTATCATGATTTCCAGGGACATACATAACTTTTTTAACATTAATCATTCCAGAATCATGTATTGATTTATTAAACTCTAACCAGTTTTCAATGAATTGTTCATGGTACATTAGACAAAATGTGTGTTCTGAAGCATCAACAATATCACCCGAAAATACTACAATGTTCGGATTATAATTCTGAATCACTTCTCTCATAACACTAGTTATGAATTCCGTTCTTCCTTTGATAACATGATTTAAGTGCAAATCGGTCATTTGAATAATATAAACTGGATCTAATGAATCAGAAATCCCGAAATTATCTTTCAAACTTGTAAAAGGCCCGCTCCTTGTCGATTCTTCAAGAAAAAGAATATATATAACTAAAGATAATAAAAGAATTGATATTGGAAGAAAGATAGATATGAAAAACCTTGAACATTTATTTAGTGGCCTAGCCGAAGGATTTAACATCATTGGTTTTATATTAAATGGTTGTTGATTTACCTCAATTGTAATTGAAACTTTGAGAGAAATTTAATTTTGAATACCTCAGAAAATTAACTGGTTGAACGATCAAAGATGACCCTAACTACATTATTGTCCTTTTTTCAATGTTGCTATACATAATAAATGACATCATTCAAGAATAAAAAATCTATCTATCTATAGGTATGGATTAGAGTTATGTGATTGATTTATCATAAAAATGGCGAGCCAATAGAGTTATTCATGAATAACGAGTTGTCCAGGAAAAAGTGAGTTATTCATGAATAACTCTAATAATACAAATCATTGATCCATTTTGCAGAAAAATCAAGTAATTCATCAGAGAGTTACACTTGTACAAAACGGAAATTCGGAATATATTGATTATCTGGGTGAAAAATCCAAAAAAAATTCAAGTCCATTTAATAAATTTGTCTGTACCATTGGCATGAAACCAATCAAATCGGAAAAAAGTAGGTACCATAAACATTTTCAGTGAACACTCAAACCAACCCTTTTTTCAATGTTGCAATCCTAAAAAAAGAGAATTAAGTTATGTTCTATCTATCTATATAGGTATGGATTAGAGTTAAGTGATTGTTTTTTCCGGAAAATGTTGTGCCAAAAATACAAATCATTGATCCATATTACTGAAAAATCTAGAAGAAAATAATACTTGGACTAAATGGAAATTGGGATTGGATTGATTATCTATGTCTGAAATTCAAATATTAACAACAATGAATCAGCTCATTGATATTATAAACATTTTTAATATCATTAAACTTGGTTTCTGTTAAATTAGAAATCACAAAGAAAAATTGTATTTAGATTAATAGAACTCCTTGAATAGATGATTTTGTTGGAGATTCATCTTTTTTTGAGGATAGAACTAAAACAAGAATAAGCCCTATGGTGGATATGTATAACATTGGTGATGTCATCATTGTAAAGGTAATTCCAGCAAAAAATGAGAGACCAGCCCACACGACAATCCAGAAAAATGCAAGTGAGAGGAGAAAGTTCTTTTGACACGATGAATGCTTTCCATTATCATGAATAATCCCAGCGTAGCCAATCAAAGGTTGTAAGAATAAAAGATGATAAAGAATAATTATCAAGAAAAGCATTGGAAAAGGTGTGAATGATCCATTCGCATACATACCATATATCCAGCATGAAACTGTCATGTATTTGATTCGTGCAAAGTATATTGGACAAACAAAAACCCAAAGATACAAAAATACAAGAACAAGATAAACACTTCTTGGTGATTGATGAAGTCGAGTAATAAGATACAATGGACCTGAAAAAACGAGTTTCAATGATGAATATTCAGAATTTGCTCCATTGACATAATCAGATAATTGATTATTACTATCCTCAACAAATCCAAGTTTCCACAATGGAATGAGTTTGATTCCAGAGTATATTATTAAAAGAATTAATGAACCCCTGATAACAGGGTAAAGGAGAATTAAAGACATTATATCCCTCTGTATTTCATGAAACACATTTGTTTTTTCTCCAATAAAGAAAGTGAATGATTCCATTCCAGAAATCTCAAGTTTGTGATCACCTTCACTCAGATTATAAACATGAAGACGAACAAGATGAACTCCATTCCTGATTTCTCGAATTGATACAAGATTTCCACATGATGAACCATCAATTAGAACTGATGAATTAGGAAAAACATCACCAAAAAATAGTCCTCGAATGGGAAAACTCTTCTTAGAAAAATCAACTCGAGAGGTGATTTGTGAATATTTGATAGGATATGTGATAATCAATTTGTTACGTGAATCTGATTCAACTTCATGAATTGATTGATATCCATGATCAATAGCATTAATAGAAAATTTTCGAGATTGAAATGTTGGTGAACTAACTACTGTTAATGTGTTACCAAATCGACTGATTTGTGCAGATCGAGGATGATAATGACCAGTTAGACCAGAATCAAATTCTTGAATAATTTCACCAACACTCTTTCCTGTGGATGATTTGGGACCCCATGTCGTGAAATATGGGAAATGGCACAAGTATACATTGATATATGACTTATTGATAGATTTTTCGAGTCGATTAACAAGTTTTTTGTTGATATGAGGCATCAATCCAAGAGGCCCTGAAACCACAGGAGGTTTTAGAGGATCAAAAGCAACAATATGTAAATCTTTAAATGGACTAGACAATAAATATTCCCTCATTTCAAAATCTTCGCCTTCTTTCAATAAGTACTTCCGATAATAGTTATATACAGGTGTATCATCAGGAACAACCATCGTATCATGGTTTCCTGGAACAAAAATCACATTTCTTCCGTCCTTCAATATCCCGGAATCATGTATTGACTTATTAAACGCGATCCAGTTTTCTTCGAATTGTTGGTGATAATACACAGGAAATGTTGTGTTTGAAGCATCAACCAGATCTCCTGTCATTACAACAATCTTAGGATTATAAAACTCAGATATATTCTTAATCATATTTGTGATATGATCCATCCTTCCAACAATTTTGTGATGTGAATGCAAGTCCGTTAATTGAACAATGTAATCAGGATTAATATTATCGGAAAGTTCAAATGTGTCATGCATGCTCTCAAATGGTCCACTGCTCAATGTTGATTTCACCCAAAAAACATAGATAATAATAATAAAACCGAACATTACCAATGATAAAAAGGATCGGCTCATAAACTCAGGGCAACTGCGACCCTCCTCCTTGTTGACAGATAACTCGAACATGCTTTCTTTACAAATGATTTGAATACCTCGATAATTGTCAAAAACGACATAGAAGATTACTCTTTAACACACTTTTCGTAAACTAGTCGGTTACAGACAGATCGGTTTTTGATTTTTGTGAGTTTCTAAACCTAATTCAAAAAGTCAAGAAGAAACCACTGTTTGATAACAAAGGCCGAATATTTCAATTAAATCATTTATTTTATTTAACATCATATTCATCTCACTTTATTTGAATTGAATTTCCAAATTCAAGAGGGTTTCTGAGATTGTCTCACTTTTTATGGGATCAGATTTGTCGACATCCTGTATATTGTCTGATGAACCACATCTTCCCAATGAGACTCCAATTATCAAATCTCCACTAGCTCCGACACTACCAAAAGGGGAATTAATGACAGTATTTCCTGATTTTCCAACTGTTTATACTATTTATGATTTGCTAGAGCAAACAAGGGAAAGAATGCCAGATTATCCATTTTATGGCAAAAGGATGTTCCGAAACGGCAGGTGGCTTGATCAGTTTGAGTTTGTTTCAAGAAATGAGTTTTGCCGGACTCGTGATATTGTTGGGTCATATATGAAGAGGAATATTATTAATGATAATAATCACATTGGTATTCTTAGCTATAATAGAATGGAATGGGTATATGTTCAGCATGCATGCTATGCATATGGGTTTATTCCAGTTCCAATTTATGATACTTTTGGCTGGGAGAACATGAACTACATTATCAATCATGCATCATTAACACATATTTTTATCATTTCCACCAAAATTAAAGATCTTCTATCTCATATTGAAGAGAGCTGTTGTTTGACTGACTTGATTGTAATAGATGCCGAAGAGAGTCCCTTCGATCCTTCACTATATCCTGATTCAAAAGTTCGTTTTCATCGATTCAGTGAGTGCTTGAGCGAGAGGACTATTCTTCCTCATACACCTCCAACTACTGAGAGTACGGCTTTCATCATGTATACTAGTGGAACAACAGGGAATCCCAAAGGTTGCGTATTAAAACAGGGAGCATTTATTTCTGCTGCTGCTGGAATCGAAACTCATGTGTATCCATTCTCTCCAAAAGATTCAATGTTATCATATCTCCCACTAGCTCATGTTCTTGAGCAAACTCTGAATATGGTAGGGATTAAGATTTTTGCAAAAATGGCCTTTTACTCTGGTAATACCTCAAGGTTAATTGAAGAGTTTTCCATTTTTAAACCAACAATAGTTACAGGTGTTGCTCGTGTTTTTGAAAGAATAACAGCAGCTATTAAAACAAAAATCGAAGCCAAACCATTGGTTACAAGGGCTTTATTCAATGGGATTATTTCTTTCAAATCATTTCTACTTAAGCAGATGAGCATCAAAAATGTGCCCGGTTTAGATAAAGTTTTTGATCCAGTGAGAAAAGCGTTAGGTGGCAACTGTCAATTACTTGTATGTGGGGGATCTGCCCTCCCTCCAGAGACTCAGCATTGGCTAAGGATTGTTTTGAATTCTTATTTTGAAAATGGATATGGACTTACAGAAACAACAGCTGGGTCAATAGTACAAAGATATGTTGATTATACCGATGGTAATTGTGGAAATATTCTTGCATGCACAGAAGGCAAGCTCCGTGATGTTGAGGAGCTGGGATATTACGCTTCAAATATGCAAGGCGAGTTATTATTAAGAGGACCAACAATTTTCAAAGGATACTATAAAGATCCACAGGCTACCGCTGATGCTGTTGATTCTGAAGGATGGTTATCAACAGGCGATGTATTTGAATTAACCAAGGATAAGAGGATGAAGATGATTGCGCGCAAAAAAGAAATTATCAAACTTTCACAAGGAGAGTATGTTTCTCTTCAGAAATTATCATCAGTATACTCACAATCAAAGTACGTGAAGCAAATATACGTTCATGCAGGACTTCACTCAAGATTTTTGGTGGCTGTTGTTGTTCCTGATAATGCAACAGTTCCCAAAGCAACAATAATTGAATCATTAAATGAAACAGCAAAACAACAATCATTACTTGGATTTGAGAGAATTCGCGATATAATTCTCACAAATGAGGAGTTTACAACAGAAAACGGAATGATGACTCCTTCTCAGAAGCAATGCAGAAAGAAGATAGAAGACAAATTCAAAGCACAAATTGAAAGCATTACAAACATTTGAATAGATGTAAGTATCTGGTCAGATAGCCAAATAAAGTAGTTAAATTAATACTATGAGATGGAATATTTTTAGGTATATCGCTGATTTTTCTCATCTAATATCTTCTTTGTTACTACTTTATAAAATGTTTAGTTCTCATTCATGTTCTGGCATCTCTTTTCAGACACATTTATTGTATTTAGTTGTTTTTGTAACCAGATATCTAAACTCCGACTTGCTTAATCCTCCTTTATATAACATTCTGTTTAAATTTTTCTATTTAATATCTACGCTTGTTGTATTAGTTTCCATGAGAACTGTTTTCAGGAAGACTTACAAGAAGAAACACGATAATTTTCGGATCATTTTTGTAATTCTGATATGTGGTGTCGCAACGGGAGCTACTACCAAATCATACTCCATGGAAGAAGTCTTGTGGACTTTTTCTCTATGGGCCGAAGCTTTTGCGATATTGCCTCAATTGTTTTTGTTACAAAGAACACAAAGAATTGATGTCATGACACATGAGTACATATTTTTCTTGGGGGTTTATAGATTGTTCTATGTTATAAACTGGGTTTATAAAGCTACCACCATGACAGGCCGAACTCCTTATGTTGTTTGGACTACAGGAGTAATTCAAACTCTATTATATGCAGATTTTATTTACTATTATATTAAAGCCCTGGTAAAAGGAACAGAATTTGCACTCCCTCGATGAATTTATTAAACATTTTCTTCATTAGAGTCTTCTTCTAAAGTGTTTGCCATTTCTTGAATAACTTCAAGACGAAAATCACTAGTTTTTTCATTAGTCTTTCTCATTATAATGTAGAATACTATTCCAATTACAAATAGAAGGCCAAAGGCCATGACGAAAATCCATTCAAGAGGTACAAATGATCCATCTTCAGGATTCTCAATTGATTGATTCTGATATTCAATAATGGTATTTGATGGTGGAAAAGTATATGGAATTAATGCAGGACATAAATGGGTTTGAAAATGGGGCAATGTATGCAATTGAGCTGGGGTGTATTGTTGTCTAATGATGTTAACAGTGTTTTGGGACATGTTAATTTGTGTCATTGAAGCAGACAAAGTTTGAACAGGTGATTCTTCCATAGTAGGTTCAATGGTGATTTCAGGTGTCTCTTCATGTGTTTGATGAGGAGTGAAATCCAATGTTGGCTCAATGGTGATTTCTGGTGTCTCTTCATGTGTTTGATGAGGAGTGAAATCCAATGTTGGTTCAATGGTGATTTCAGGTGTTTCTTCATATGTTTGATGAGGAGTGAAATCCAAAGTTGGTTCAATGGTGATTTCAGGTGTTTCTTCATGTGTTTGATGAGGAGTGAAATCCAAAGTTGGCTCAATGGTGATTTCAGGTGTCTCTTCATGTGTTTGATGAGGAGTGAAATCCAATGTTGGTTCAATGGTGATTTCAGGTGTTTCTTCATATGTTTGATGAGGAGTGAAATCCAAAGTTGGCTCAATGGTGATTTCAGGTGTTTCTTCATATGTTTGATGAGGAGTGAAATCCAAAGTTGGTTCAATGGTGATTTCAGGTGTTTCTTCATATGTTTGATGAGGAGTGAAATCCAAAGTTGGCTCAATGGTGATTTCAGGTGTTTTATCCAATGTCTTATTTAATGTGATATCTAAGGTTTGATATGGAGTCTTTTCATAAGTTTTATCAAGAGTGTTAAATGGAGTTCTAAATAATGTTGCTGATGGGGTATGATGTATCGTAGGAATTGATGATATTGAGTAGGTTCTAACTGGGGTATAGCTAACTGTTTGAATCATAGTTAAGTCTTGTGTTCTTTCAACAGTATTCATTATTGTAGGTAAAACAGTGCTATTATAAAACCAATTGTCGATTAAACAATCTATAATATCCAAATCTCCATTTTCATTCTTAAAATATTGCTCTGAAGAAGGGCATGTGTTTTCTATAAATACGCACATATAATATTTTGTTTTTCCTCCAGCATTATTAAGAAGGGCATTTTGAGCATTGCCTTGAGAATTTTTTACCACATTGGAATATGCAATCTCATTTGGTCCTCCCCCTATTATGCCAATACATATTGAAATGCTCACAAAATTCCTAGAAATTGTAGAATAGTTCATTTTGAGAGATTTAGACTCAATTATTCTCATCCCTCCAAATTCAGCCAGGTCATTATCAGATACATTGACACCCCTTATTCCTTGATTCCCAAAAAATAAGGTAATTGGAGCTTTTCTAAGTAGACTCTCTTCGGCACATCTTGTAATCGAGACATAGTCGACCAAATTGATAGTATTATTACCTGTTAATAAATATGAGAACTGGCATGTATGTCCGGATGGTGTATTACAAGATGATCCACACGTTTTGCATACTGCGCTTCCGCCATTTTGAACATTAAAGTATAGGGCTCCTCCACATCCAAATGAAGTGGAACAATTGTGAAACTGGCAATTTTCAACAACCAAGTTCAGGAGATTATCATTAAGAATCTTTAAAAATACAGCTCCCCCATTTTTTGGTCCGAACATATCACTAAAAAATGAATCCTGAATCCATATACCTCCTGCTTCAGTATCATTGACCCATTTATTATCTTTTACATCTTTAGGATCTGCTGGAGTATCAAAGTAATCTTTATATTTACTAAGAAGGATTAAATGAGTGGAACTCAGAACTATAATCAAACCAACCATTACAAATAAATATTCTAAGAAAAGAGGAATAATTTAAATTCAAAATTTAATAACATTCAATTTACATGAAAGAAAAGTTAATATTTTGATAAACACTTTTGAAGCTGAATATAAGGGTAAAAAGCCGATAATAGTCATAATTTAATGGAGTTGATACCTGACCAAATTAGGATGATTCTTTGTGACTCAAGTAGTGTTTCTTTTTTTTCTCTTTATGATAGTGTATTTAATTGCGTATTGAAAGGGGAAGAAGAGAAGCTAAAACAGCTTGTCTTAAGGACGGTTAAAGAGTTTTCTTGTGATTTTCAAAAGGAAATTGAAGATTTATACAATATTGATTATGTATCAGCAGTCAATCAGATTATGGAGCTTTTACAAAGTCTTGAAAAGGTGGCGTCAGCATTTGTTCTATTAGATGATTATGGCTTTAAAAAGGAGAATATTTATGAAGCGTTCTTCAAGGAAAATTATAGGAAAAATTATATTATTGAAAATGTTTTGAATAAGCATTTTTCCTCATATGCAAGGCAAATTGTTTTCAACGATAAAAGCAGAGTGAATTTTGAATATAATATGAGTATTTTGAGCATGCTTCCTTCAGATTTTGCAGAAAAATCGTTTTATGATCCTCTCAACGATGCTATTTTTGAGTTTTGCCAAAGGAGCTCATTATTTTTCTTCGAGATATACCCAGTGGATTCCATTATATTTTTCTATGGATTTGCCAAACGATTGTTGGAATATCAAATTCCATTAAAGGAATATCTTCCAGAAAAGAAATTTTGTTATATAATGGAGTTAATGAAGAAATTTTTATATTTGGAAAATATCTATCGGCTTTTTGAAAAAAAGGGAGAATTTGTCAACTATTTCTTTAAGGACCTCAGGAATTATAATTTCTTTTTGGAATTGATACAAAGTTTTCCAGACGAAAAGTTAATATTTGAAAAGATTTTTGAGTGTTTTGACTATTTTATAAAAATTGAACTTGATTCTGTAATAAAGCCCGAAAAAAATGCAACATCAAACCCAACATATTGCAAAACCATATGCACAACTGTTCAACATCTTTTTAATGTGTTATATATTCTCAAAGATATTGTTAAAAATAAAGATCAACCTATTAGGGAGAATATTGAGAATATGTATTCCATTATTTTGACATACAACAATTTACAATACGAGCAATGCGCTGCATTATATATTAGTTCAATAATCGAGGATTTATTAAGAAGTAACAGTGAAGATAAATATAGAACAATATGCGATATTGCGCAAATAATATCATTTTCCAGTAACAAAATTGAGTTTATTTCTCTCCATAGTAAACAGTTATTGGTTAGGACATGTAGAAATGCATCTCAACAATATCCAATTGAAAAAATTGTAAGTGGTTTGCTTGAACCATATATTCACGAAAGCATGACAATATTTACCAAATATGACAAAGAAATCCAAGAATCAAATGTGATTCTTGAAGCATTTCATCAGAAAACTCACTATATTCAATTCTGCGTGTTTTCATTAAATTCAGTTTCTAGTTCTGAAATAAGTCAATTGAATAACATTATTTTACCAAGGAGTCTCCAAGTTTGGCAGAATTCTTTCATGGATTTTTTCAGAACCTATAAACGCAACCCACGTATTCAATTCAAATGGATTTATGAAGATAATCTTGTCTTTATCGAATCAATTATTCAAAATGTCAAACACCGAATGAAAACCCCATTATTTTTTGCAGTAGTATTTTTCTATGTTTTCCAGAATAAGGCAATGAAAATCAGAGAAATAAGTGAACAATCCAAGTTGGCTGTGAAAGATGTTATTACGATCGTTAATAGTGGGATGAACAAGAGTATCAAGTTGTTTAATTCTGACAAGAAAGAATTATCAGAAGATGCTCTGATATCAATTAATCCATCATTTAAAGGAAAAAATTGCACTATAATGATACCCCCAACCAGGTTTTCTTTGAGAATTAATTCATCTGATAGTTCAAACGATAAAACGGAAACTCTGAAAGCTTGTGTTGTGAAGATTTTGAAAACCAAAAAACAGGCTTCCTTTAATGAGATTCTTAACGACGCACGTGAAAGACTCTTTTCATTGTTTAATGTTGACTCTTCTTTATTATTAACCGTAACTAACGCTTTGCAAGGAACATACATCTCCATTGATAAAGACGACCCCAACCTTTTCATATATCAACCATAATAAACACTCAATTTATTTCAAAATTTAAAAATATCTTTAATGAATAACCTCAATTCAATTTGAAAATAATATCTCATTTTTTCTGAAAAAAAATTGAAACATTTTCTGACCCCAAATTCCATGTTAAGAAACAGTCAAGTTAGGATATCTAAACCAGTTGTTGTTCCTCGGTTGAAGCCCATGGCATCACAAACACATAGGATTAGCCTAAATGGTATTCTTTCACCAAAATCAAACGAACAAGGTAAGAATCATAAAGTTTCGTTATCTGAGTCATCAATGTCAATTATTTTACGCTCTGAGCAATTGAAAGCGAAATATGTCAAAGTTGTTCTTAAATCAAACTGGGGGCATCATGAAAAGCTGACTCTAATTGCACTAACATTATTTGGTGAAAAGAATCAGAGGATTCCTATCTTGTATTCATCAACAATACCAGCTATAGAGCTAACAGAAGATTTTTCAAAGCTTCTTTCTGGAAATTTGATATCTTCAGCACCTGGAGAATCATGGTCCATTCCTTTCTCGCATGGATACGAAATTTCTATTGTTTTATTGATAGCAAACACAGCAAAAATTGATTTCATCAGGATTTGGAATGATAAATACGAGTCAAGTAGTTGCCTTAGAGAGTTCTCGATAGTTGATTCTGAGGGAAACTGGTTTGAAGGAGAAGTTCTTGCTGGATTCGGGTTAGATGTTTATCTTAGAAAATCAGAGATGAAATCTGTGCCAATATCCCATATATCTGATTTATTTCCCAAAAACAAATCTATGGAAAGATATTCTGATCATCATGGACTTGTTCCACTTGTACTTGCCTCATCCATCAAAATCGAATTTTTGTCTTCATTTTCAGGATCTGATAAAGCTGGGATTAATGGAATTAAAATATTTGACATAAATGGAAAGCAGCTTGAATGGGATGATATCGAATATTGCAACCTGGGTAATGGAATCACCAAGAGCAAAGTCTCAATGATATTTGGAACCGAAGAGGGACTAAACAGAACTTCATCTTCAAAGATGTTTTCATTCAAAACAGACTGGAACCCACCACCATACATTGACATTCTCCTGAAAAAACCCGCACAGATTGCAAAAATTGAGATATGGAATTTGAATTCGCTTGAGCTTCAATTGAATAATGGCATGAAAAGTGCAAAAATTTTCTTAAACTCTAGATGCACATGGGTGGGAAGATTGAGAATTGGAAATGGAGGAACAAAGATGATTGGAAATTCAATAACAAATGTGTGGTTCATTGATAATTTCCAAGTAAGGCGAAAAATAAATGTAAAGTAGATTTATCTTTGTTTATGCTGAAAAGGTTCTCCAAGGCATTTTTTGCCCAAGATAATGAAACATTGCTGAGAGTTGCCATTGAAGAAGCTGATAAATCCAGAGAGAAATTCAATGCCATTAGGCATAATACAATTTTATCATTACCCTTTTCAATTGCGATAACACATACTGATTGTATTACTATCGTGTCGCACCTAATTGGTAATCGAAAAAAAAGTAGTTCATTGAAACATATTAGTTCAATACTCTCCTTGGGAGCTACACTGGCCACATCCAAGCAGCCTCTGCTCAAGAATAGGATTATTCTCTCTTATGCATTTTCATTTATACCATATTCAGGATATTTGACTTCAACCTTAAATTATCTTGGTGTTTCTTCATGGATGATTAAGCCAATCAGTTCAGGAGTTTATTCTGCTGCTCAGGTATATGCATTAAGGAAAACCCATGGTTTCCACACCAAATCTGTAATGGATTTTATATTGACAACGTCACTAGTGTCTGGAGTCCACTTTCTATCATCATTGATTACCAAAAGGATAATGAATTACTTTCCAATTATTCCACCAAGGCTCATTGGTTTTGTTACATGTGGGATAAGTTCTGTTATTGTTCAAAGATTTTCCATTTATGGGATAACAGATGGATTAAATTGGATGAAAGAAAAAGTATTGGCATTTTTCATCAAATATTTATGCAAGGAACAACCAGATCTTCCAATCGAAGCAGATATTCCTCAACAATTGAAGTGCTCTATTTGTCACGACTTACTAAAGGATCCAGTCGAATCGCTTGGATTCTACTTCTGTGGACCATGTATGAGAGAGTGGCTTACAAAAGGTTCACAAAGCCATCCAATGACTGGTGAGTCATTATCAGATGAAATGCTCTCAAAGTCTGCTGTCATGTCGATGATAGTCAATAGATATAGATTCCTGAACCAACCAAGAAACCAAGAATAAATATTAAAAACATTTTACTGGAATATCAATGGTATTCATGTAGTATAGAGGAGGAAATATTACATGTTCTGTAAGATTTGAACAAAAAAGATTGATGTTATTAGTATATCTATGAAGGGTTAGATTAAATACAAACCCAATTCCCAAATAGTACTGTACCTTAGTAAATGGTGACATTAAACCAACAAAACTAATACCCATAATATGCAAGAACCGAGGATCAAAATCCATTTCCGTTCTGGTGCTAACTAAAAAGTTGTTTCCCCTTGTATAATGAAGAGGAGAAAAAAAATGAAACCTCATATCATCGAAAAATGTGGAATTCGGATTTGATAATCCAAAATCGTATTCAAAACTGCTATTAAACTGAAACCTGCTCACACAATCCCATGAAGCTACAAATCCAGATTTCAAAATTGGATACTGATGACATTTCTTAAAAGTACAATTTGGTAATAAATAACCAACTGGAATACATCCAATTCTTCCTATAATCACATTATCGGAATTAAAATCTTCTAAAACAGATGTTAAATATCCATTCGAGACTTTCAAACCTTCATCGTGAAAAAAATACCAAGAACCTTTAATAACTGGTATTTTATTCCGGTTTTTATTATATTCATCTATTTTAATGTGAATAATATCTTCAGCACGTATGAAAACAAATAATAATATCAACAAAATAAAAATGGTTTTTTATCATATCAAGAATTCTTCTTCTATCCATTTGATAGCTGAGTTTAATCAATTTAAATTACAAAACAGTTTTGGTATTGGGAGATATATATCCTCTGATTAAACACTAATAATCATTTGATTCTGTTGAAAAAATTCAATTTGATAATGGATTAAGGATTAGTAAAAGTATCTCTATAGCATAGTTTTGAATTGGATTATTAACATTTGTAACAATCGGCATGATAAGTGGTGTGATCTTTTTGAAAAATGTGGGTTGTAGGTTTTCATCTTTAGACACCACATGCGTCATTTGCTTAAGTAATATAATTATATCTTTTGATAGTGTTGATTTTGACGCCCAATCAACCAAGAACATGCATATAACAAGAAACTCTTGGTTTCCAATCAAATTTTTCAAATTTTCCAGGATTTCTTCATCAGATACAGCTTTGGTAAGCAATTTGAGAATATTTTTGGCACGAATTTGATTTTCTATTGATTCACTGACTGAGAGAATAAAAAGTCTGGGAAGAGACAATGGAGACATATTTATATATGGTCTTATTGTTGATTCAACTTTCACCAAAGAATATACAGATTCTAGTATTTTGTCCATACCTACCTCCTTTGATACTTCAAAAGACTTTGAGAGCATGTCATATAGTTTTTTGCTTTCAGATTGAATTATATTTGAAGGCGATGCTAATAAAACTTGGGTAAATAAAATTACACATCTGATCCGAGTTTCATCGTCTGGGTTGATAAGAGAGCGAATACAACACTGAAGAAGATTGTTGATAGAATCATTATTGAATCCTATAATATCAGATATATCAAATAGGTACGAATAACTTGATGCAATGGCTCTCGAACAGTCATCTTTCCCGATAATTGAACATTTTGACATCAATACACACAGTTTTTCACAAATTAATGTACTATTGTTATGTGAGCGGAGTCTTTTATATAAGTTTCCTAAAAAAACTCCAATACCTATAATAAGATTTGAGTTATCATTACGCTTAATACCTATTGGGGATTCAATAATGTTAAAGAGCTTTTCTAATGATTGTAATGAACATAATGAAATGTAATATGACAATTCATTACCCAAAGTATCTAAATTATCGAAAATTGTGTATGGCAAAGAAGGACGAGAAATCTTAAACTTTAATAATAACTGAGAAATGGTGTCAAGTACTTTGTTTTCCATTAGTTTTGCATTGCTCTCAGATAAACTATCGTAGTTACTGGTTAAAAAACAAACCATAATGATTGACAACCAAAGAAGAAGTTCGATATTGTTGTATTGATCAACATAAAAACATATCTCATAAAATGATACTCCACAAGATGATAGAAAATCATTATCAATTTTTTTCTTCTTTTTTATTTCTTGAATATATGCTCTTAAGGTAGCCTCAAAATTATTCTGTAAGCATTTCGTAAAGATTTTATTAGCCATTTGGTTATTTTTTGCTTCAATTAAATTAGAAATAAAATATTCGATATTTTTTGATGAAATGGTTTCATGGGATTTTTGAGTGTAATAAACAATCATTGAATCATTATAGTCAAGGAACTTTAACAAAAATGGAATAAAGAGTTTTTGATCTTTCCATAGAGAAAAATCCACTGTCTCCAAAACACAATAAATAATTGGAGAATAGGCGAAAGAATATTTTTCTGTTGCTAATGTACTTAAAATCGTTGAAATAAATGCCCAATCTAGTTTTTTCATTAAATTTTGAATGAAATCTATTGAAAGATCAATGATATCATTCAATGTGCAATATGAAGAAATATTAGAATCTATTCCAAAAATTTTTGCTAAACAGCATAGAGAACTTTCAATAATAGTCTGTTTCTTAATAAAACACAATGACAACAAAAATGAAATATGTTCTGACTTCTTTTCATAATCTCCCACACAAAACATAGAAATTTTCAGAAGTAAATCAATTCCACATAAATCATCATATGATTGATCTTTTAGGAGAGCTTCAATTATTGTATTATATGATAAACATGATTTCTTAAATAATGACTCAGAAAAGGAGGCATTATCTTCAACTTTAACATAACCCATTGATAATGAATACTTCCATCCATTGAGACACTGTAACAAAGTACTCTCATGATCAGGAACAAACCTAAGAAAATGAGGCAGTAAGGATATATATATTTTAGATTTGATAACTTTCTCAACAAGGCTGATTGGGGCTTTAGAACTGACTGGTAATGAAATAATGGCAGATAAAACCATTTTACCATCATCATTGTCAACAAAAATAGAATCAAAAATATTCAGCAAGGTTTTGATACATTCTTCATTAAAAAAGTCAACGCAAGAAGAAATAATGGAAAGCAATGTTCGAAATATCAATGACCCAGAAACTTTTGGTTTTGATTCATTAGAATTCCAAAACATAAAACGAAATATTGAGGAGGTATTCTTCGGAATCGATGAGGTTTTTACAATCTTTCCAATCTTATCTAGAGTCATTGAGAGGTTTCTGTAAGCAGCATTTTGGAAAAACATTATAAACAATTCAGGGATCATTGGATCCATTTCTTCGATTCTCTTACAAATTGACTCAGGATTTGGTATATCAGTAACAAAACAAACAGAAATAACATTTGCTTCAATCTTTGAATCACAAGTTGATAAAAGATTATTATGTATTTCATTATGAAACTCAGTAGGAATAATTATATCAATAATATTGGCAAGAGGGTTAAGTTTGATCTTTGAAGAGTCCCTATAAACATTGCCAAGAACAGTGCTTCCGGATAGAATTTGCAGAATGTCAATTATGCTCTCTGATTCATCAGAATTTTGAACCATCATAATTAAAAGGCTTGAAATTTTCAGAATCAAATCATCTTTTTTGGTATTTATATTGGGTAGCTTTTGTGAATGAGAGAATATTCCTCTAATTAATATAGATATTCTTTTAATAGTGATCAATGATAATCTAGATTGAATTAATAAAGAATTAATAAATTTTTCTTCAAACCCTTTGATTTGCTGAGGCATCGAAATCAATGCTTGATCAATTAATTCAAACAAATCACTATTCCATAATTCGGAAACAGAAAAAAAACAACCAAGGAAAGGTTCAACAACATAATCCTTTAAAGTCCAGGTTGATCCTAATGAACATGCAGCCAAACAAATTGATCTAGAATGTTCTAAAGTTGGTTCTAATGGGAATGCAAAGCTAATTAATTCAGGGTTATTCTCGAATAAATCGAAATGACATGCAATATAAACAGCCCCACCAATCTGTGTTTTTTTGAGGAATATTCCTGTAATCCATTTTCCAAAATCAGGATGAGATGACCTTGGACGAATGAACGTGGAAAATGATGATGCTATGCTACCAACAAAATCAGAAAGTTCAAATCCAAAATATGGAGCAAAAGACAATAACTGTTGAGATGAATTAAAAGTTGGATCTTCATCCGAGGCCGGAAGATATGATAAGGATTCAGCAATGGCAATCCTTATTAATTCATTTTTTGAGCACAAAAACTTCTGGATTTGGTTGCAAAAGTCAAGTGAGATTGCACAACTGGTTTCTATAGGAAGAAAATGAAATAATGATGTTAGGAGTTGAATATTTGAAACGGTATCATTACTTTCATGCATAAAAACACTTTTGAGATGATTTGTTATGTGATCAATAAATCTCGAAGAAGAAGATTGTTGAAAAACTTCATTTGAAAGGCATTTATATGTGTTTCTGATCATGAAAACATACAAAGATGAGCGAATGCTATTAGAATTCACAAAATGATGAACCAAATATGAGAAACATAAATCATGAAAAGAATTTTGAATGCTAGAAAGGGCAACTAAAGATATAGGTGTTATCCATGTTGACCAACCCATTAATGATGAATATAGAGTTTGGGGAGAAAATGTAGTCAAGTTTGAAATTAGAATTTCAATTGCCTTTCCAATAGATATATAGTCTAAAAACTCTAGTGATTGGGGAGACTCACATACAATCTTTCGAAAAAATTCAAATAGCTGTGGAGGTTCAATATCCGATATTGATTTCGCTTTTTCCACCACATAAATAGATATTAATCTCATTATATTTGCCTTAATGGAAACATCCTTAATGTTAATTAAGGAATTAAACAATATTTCAAAAACTTTTAGAGTTTGGGGAACCTGTAAAAGTGTATCATAAAAGAAACTCTCATTAGATCTAGAATCGATAATAAGAGCTTGTATTACAGAGTTGATTAGTTGAAACTCAGGGTTCATTTGGTTCATTTTTTATGAGCATTTTCTCTCGTCTTGGTGATTTCCTAACAAAGGAGAATAGTTATCAAGATACAATAGATTTGCTTATGCTATTTTACGACGTAATTAATAGCAATACTATCACCTTTGCTTCAAATCCCAACATTCAAGAGATATTTGAGTTGATATTTCGTTTTTTGATAAAATGTTCTTCTTCTGAGAGTGAAAACATTAGAATGATGAGCTATAGGGCAGCAGGATTTATGTTAGTTAGGTGTTATCCTTTTTTTCCGCTAATTATTCCTCAAGCTTACGCTAAAATATGCTTAGGGCCATCTTACGACCCAAAATCATCATTTTTGATAATTTCAATGTTCTCATTTATTGTCGATAACCACCCTTTACAATCTTTATATAAGTTTCTTGAGAATCAGGATATATATTTGCATTTTTGTACATTTCATTCATCAACAATTGATGGGTACCCAAAAATTGTATCTCAAATGAAGAAACCTGGTGTAGAATGGAATAGGATTTTGTTAAAGAAGTATTTATTAATGGTTGAAGAAAACTATTGCATTCCCTTATATAGATGCATTTCAAATATAGTTAATTTATTTCCAAACGAATTGTTTTCAGAATTCATATCTAATTCAGAGTCTCCCGAGTTGATCTCATTTGTTTTATCATCAATCCCTAACAGTGTAGATATTTATCAAGCTTGCTTATATGCTTTTAATAAATTAAAAACTGATATGACACCAAGTGACTTTGATTCATCTATGTACATATTATCTAGATCGAAGGATGCAGTTTTCAATTTAATTGATCAAAACATTTGCGTTTCATTAACTAATCAACATCTGACAATTCCATTAGAAAAATTTGGTGATAGGCCTTCAATTTGTTATATTCCTATTGATTATGATATTATTTCTATCAAAGAAAATGATGGATACTCTCTTATTTCAGGCAAGTATGCAGCAATGACTAGATTGATGTTAGATGATGAGAGAGCTTTTCAGGTTATACAAAATATTGTTCTCAGTGATTCTTATGAGAAAATTTCCTTGTGCACTCGTGGAATAGCGAATAATATTGGCTTTTTGTTGGATCACAAAGACTCAATTGATATTTGTTTCATGATTCAAAATTTGTGTTTTGTGAAAATAAGAAATTGGTCTCATGGACTAGATATAGTAAATTTAGTGTCAAGTATTCCAAAAAATAGATTGAAGTTTGTTTTCGGTAAGGGTTTATATTCTTTGAATCTAAAAATTATGGATTTAATTAAGTTTAATAATGATCAATTGTATTCCAGAGTTATATCTTCACTCATACATATTACTGAAAATGATTTTGTTTTATCTTTCATTATGGATTCTTTAGGAAGATTTGATTTATTTTCTCCACCAGAAATGATTAGGGTTAACCGAATAATTCTATCTTTGATTGAACATTATAAATATGATATGGTTTTTCATAAAACCCTTTTGTATATTTTAATCGAATCTCTTGATTTTCACCGAAAAGATATAGTGTCTTTCTCATTGATTTGTGAAATTCTATCTCATTTTGATTTATCTGAAGTACCCAAGAGCTTAATAAAGGGACATTTTCAGAGATGTGTTTGCATTATTTCATGTATTTATCGAGATATTTCCGGGATATTATGGGATGTCTATTCTCAGCCGAAATATTTATTAAAGATTCAGAATACTGTGAATTCCTACATTAAAGATCAAATAGTTGATATAACACTTGGTTCATCACTGAATCTTCCGAGTATTTATAATCCATTATTTGGCTGTCTGTCATTTGTTTTGTCATTTAGCGCGAATGATTTCGGCAAGAATTTCATTTTAGCATTGATTGAGAAAATGTCCCCTCTTAATCCTCTGAACTCTTTACTCTTTGTTAAAAAGAACAAAAGTTTAATTAATCACCCTGACTTGTACTTTCTTATTACCACTATTTCCAGATCAATAGTATTTTCTTCAAATACAACTGCAATATCTCAAATGTTTTTATTCTTCTATCAAGAGTCTCAAAGCGGAAAAAGTATAATATCTGATACAATTGTTAATTCATTTTATTCTTCAATGAATGGGATTGAAAAAACAGTGGATTTATTTGATGATAACGATTTATTAACATTTTTGAATGCCAATTGTCCAGATTTTCAGAATTCTCCCCCATATTGGTTGCCAAAAAGGAGATTAGAATCAGTTTTATCTATAAAAAGTGCAAAAAATCCATCATCAACCATTCAAATAAAATCTTCACTACTCATGATCAATAACAGGTATATTTTTGATATTAATCAAGAAGATCCATCATTGATTTCCCAAATACTTGTATCAGATATTTTTGATAATGATTATCACCATTTAGGAAAACTTCTTGATTATTGTAGGACTAATCATCTTCCTCTTATAATTCCAAAGATTATTCCTTTATCAGTATTCCATATGATCTATAAACATGTTTATAGTTTTAATCCCAAGGATGGAAGTGAATTATGCAGAAAATATATTTCTCTCATTAATGATTATAATAATATTCAGAATATATCATTATGTAATCCAGAAATTCTTTTTGAAATGATCTCAAAGGAGAATCGCCCCAAGAAAAAACATCTTTTGCTATATCTATCAGTATTCAATTTAATTAAGCATGATTTTGTGTTAATTGAAAAATTATCGAAACAATTTTTTGAAACGAGCCAAACCACAAATCAAAAGGTGTTGTCAGTTATTTTTGCATCAATGTATCTTAATTCCTCTGCAATAATCTCTCCAGATTATGGTGTTACATGTTCGGATTTTATCAGAAAAAATATAGGTATTGACATGTCACTATATTTTTATAGGCTTTCATATTACGTTTCATTACGTTGTGGAATTCTTCCCCTATCGAGAGTGTCTACTAATCATCAAGAAATGTCATGTATCCTTCAGACTTATATGACACAAACTAAACGAGATACTCCGAGTTCATTAGATATATGTTGTGACTACCTAAAAAGTTCAACACCATCTGTATATTTGGCTGGATTACGTATATTATATTGCGCAATTACATCACTGTTGCCCCAATACCAAAAGCAATATATAAAATCATGTTTCTCAATCTTGATTAGTTCCTTCCCTCAATTCCACAAAATCCCATTTTCATCTGAATTGGTCTTTTTGATATCCAATTTTTTGCTTCAAGATGATAATAGTCATGAATTAAAGAATATGGTTCTAAAGAAAATTGATACATTCTTTCCAAACAATGATAAAGCATCATGTGAACCAATTTTGGCAATTCTTCCAGTTTTGTATACAGCAGTAATACCTGTATCACGAATATATGAAAAATTGAATAAGAAAGTTGAAACATTCTTGTTTTCTCCGCCTAACGAATTCCTATTTCATGTATATATACTCTCTTTAGAGACGAAAACCCGATCAATTGAGAGTAAATCACAGAAAGAAACAATGGTTTCAGATCCAATGATTCAGTGGTTATCACTGTTATCAGATTATGATTCATACTGGATTGATGATGCAATACTCGAATGGGTAATACTTTTAAACAGCATACTTGGCCTTGAGCAGTGTTTTGCACTCCTAACTATTCAGTTTTCTAAGCATACTCCTAGATTTCATACATTATTGATAGCGATGGCTAAGTTTATTAAGAAATATGGGCTTAAAATGAATAATGATGATATTAAATCCATTAAAGATACATTAATATCTGCAAATATGTGCATTGATGATAAGTTACACCTCGAATGTTTCTCCCTTTTAACTAATTTCGACAACCTAAAAGATGCCCTTGATTTGGCTGTGAAAAGTGCCAAATGATTAACCCGCCAACTTTTGCAATTCCAATTTCCATCGAATCTCCAAAATGCAACTCGGAGAGAATAATAACAGCATATAAAGTCATTGAAACGGACAAAGATGAAATTAGAATTAAGAATCAATCAATTTTCGAGGAATTAGACCATTTTCGGTTTACTGAAGAATCATTCAAGCCATTTCCCAATAATGAAAAACATAATATATTTCGAAAAGGTGTTTTAACCCCTCAAAATCGCTATATTTCATATGATAGCCCTCATAGATTTGAACCCGATTTGGATAGTCCGGTGCCGGACACACTCATAATCGATGCCAAGATACAAGATGCAAAACTTGATTTAGAATTATTAACTCAGCGATGGGAAGCAAGGATTGTTGAAGAAAAACATCGTCAACATGCCCAAATGAGTGCTCTTCTCTCTCAACAGCACCTTGAAATGCGGGAACTCGATAAAACGTATGGAATCGCTACCCAAAAGATCGAAGTTCATAATGTCATTGATTTATCTAGAAAAAACAGAGTAGTGCGTATCAGAACACCACGAGACAATAATAAGCAGGGTTCTTTCGAGTATTCTATTGCAAGAAAAAATATAATTGATACCTATAAAAAGAAAATTCAAGATATGAATTCCGATTTCATGAGAACTATCGATCTCCTGGAAACATACAAAGAGAAAGATTTGAGAATTCCATCTAAGAAGCTTATCACTTTGATTGAGTCTAAAAAAGAAATTCCGTGTCAAGTATCAGAACCAATTGCAGAGATTCCTCGTAATAAAGCAAGGTATAGAAGAAATACTCTACTAAAAAATGTTAACTAGATATTAAACATTTTTATATAAAAATATCAGGAACATGACACACAAGTCCTGTTCCATTAAGAATGGCTACTTTTTCTGGAATATCGGAATCAATATATATGTCACATATATGGTTTGAATACCTTGAATCAATAATGGAAATATCCCTTTCAAGTATATAATCCATATCTGGAATTGTTCGGAATAATGGAATCTTAATCATGTTTTTGGTGGAAAAATCGCATTGTTTTTCAATTACACATTGAATGTTTGGTATGCTAATAAATGGATGCGTTCTGTTATTGCTTTCAATGATTTTCTCGCTGGAAAAATCCCAATTTGCTGCCATTAACATTAAACCATATATCTCAATTGATTTATCTTCATTCATTGACTTAAATCTCAAATGTATCATAAGCTCATCAGAGGGAATTTGCCTTCGGATGGCATACTCGCATTTCATCGCATAAAAGAATGAAGATATATCATCAAGCATTCGGAGATCAACACGATTTGGCATTATTCGGATTCGGTACCATTCTTGCAAAAACAAAGATCTTTCTTTCAGAATCGAGAAAAACTTAATCAAATTACGAGTCTCTGATATTCCGGTAGAATTCTTCCACTCGGTTGGAATTTCAGATCTAGAAACAAAATCAAAAATTGAACCCGTTTTTGTTTCAATAGCTTGATGGATCCCATTCTGAATCTTAAAAATGGAATTATTAAAAGCTTTGATCTCAGATATCAAAAAAGCAAATAATGGAGATGTTACATTTTCACTACTTGTTATAATGATTTCGGGAATCATTGTACTAATACTTGCTAATCTTGCCTTTGTATCGCTAAAAAGGATAATATCCTTTTTGATAAGTTTCTTCATTGGTTCTATAACCCATCTAGATAATTTCCATTGTATCAATGATTGAGATATATGTGGATCAATTGAAAGAAAAGAACAATTTGGATAAAAGGGGAAAGTCTGAATCAGTTCAATATATGAAGATATTTCTTGATTCAATGGGAAGTTTATTACTGTATTATCAGATTGTGAAAACTTGGAAAAAATAATCTTTTCATCAAATGAAGAGGGGGTAATAATTATTGATGAATGATGATACAACTTTATTTTATCGAGATTATTAATCGAAATCGGGTGAATAATACCCAAATCCAAACTCGTACGGAAATTTAACAAACTAAAAGTTGATTTTTTCGTTTCCACAAATCTATTAGTTCTCTCAATTAAATTCCGAAAACGAATTTCATCTGGTTGCACAACACTAAAGAGACCTAATGGAGTGAGATAACTTCGAGCCCGAATAACATAAAAAACTATTGAATACATCAAAGCAAGCTTTTTCGTCAAAGAAGAATTCTCTGATGCCTGGATTGATGAAGAGTTATTTATAATTAGCTGCCTAATATATTGACGTGGAGAAGGGAATGATTCATAAAAAATGATTTCTGATACATTCAATAAAATCCTTGATATTTGGGAGATGCTTCGGATAATGAATACAATTTTTGATGCGGAATTCTTTGAACTATAAATATCATAAATCGCACTCAAATAACTTGCTATACATGGTGTTACAATGTCTCCATGAATAATAATACTCGTTCCAGAATCAAAAGCCTTTTGAGATAACAATAAGGAATTTTCTAACAAATCTTTGTCGTTTGTTAAATACAGGGACAAAAACGTTTTGGTATTTGATTTTGATCTCATATAATTCTCAATAACACGTCCCGGATAAAACCCTTGTTTGTAAACAACAATAACTGGCTTCTTTTGATCTTTTAAGAAAACAGAATTGGCACTGAAGAAAGGTATATTCTTCTCAAAATCCAAGCCAAAAATATCTGTTAAAAATCTTTGGATATAATTGAAAACGGATGTAACATTCGAAAACCTAAGCTGCTCAATGGAATCACCCCCTATAGTATCAGACACAATCGGATCAATGGTGTTTTCGTATTCATTGTACAAATGAAGTACTAATGAATCAAAGTCTTCTTTCATTGTATTTTTTTGTTGGTATTTATAATGATAGGCTGATGAAAACAAAAACGCCAAAAATATATTTAAAGGCATAGTGACTGAAAATGCTTGAATAACTTCAACAATGACAAGCTCTTTAATCTTTCCTTCATTGAATTTACCATTAAATTTAGATAAAGCCATTTTAATGCAATTAATATACTTTTCAAATTGGATAAAATATCCTTCATACATTTGCGGCAATACTCTTGTCAAAGAAATCCAAAAATTATAGCAAAGAGATATGACTCCCTGATATGGTTCGCAAATATTATTTTTCAAAATTGTTTGTTGTTCTTCATCGCTATTGATATTCCGCAATTTTAATATGCAATTCTGTGATCTAATAAGATTGCTAACAGTATCTTCATCATTCATGAAATCGTAATCAGGAGATGATTCAGTGGCAACAATAATATCGGAAATAATATCAATAACTTCCATCTCACTCTTAATAAACTGGACTCTTTTAAGCAATAATGAACGATTAATGTTGGTTATTTTGTGAGAATTATTGGGATCAAATTCATTAATGAAAAGCAAAGATATCCTCTCTTGGATTGAATTCAAACATGAATGAGTAGTATCAATTAGTGTAACCCTTGAAGACAAATTTAATGGAATTTCTTCAGGTCTCTTATGAGATGTAATTAAAAACAATGAGAACTTCCTGTGAACATTAATCGATTTCCCTTTGAAAACTAAAGCTTGTTGAGTGGTTTGTGATGAAGAAAGACCCAGTTTCAAAAGATCATGCAAAATGGGATGTAATTCATTAACATCATAAATAAATAATCTGAACCCCTTTTCAATAGAAAGTGATATTTGGGAAATAATATTTTTAGAATACAATGAGATCCTTAAAACTTTGCTTGGTTTTACAGCTTTTGCCAATTCATCCATTAATATTCCATCAGGATCAATAATTAAAGGTGGGCGTAATATAAATTTCATTCTCATTGTATGTATCTCAATTTCGTCATTAATAAAATCATTACTGCTTTTATCCGTATCATTTTGAAGATACAAATCAATAAGTATTTGATTGTACACTTCTTGAGGGTCAATAATAAAATCGGAATCATTGAAGCAATCCATCATTGAAGCAATCGTTTCTTTTTGCTGTCTTATGTCCATTAATCCAAAATAAACTAAAAATGCGGAGAAAATTAATACCTTTCCAATATTATTTATCTGTTCTTGGCGAAAATGAGTAGATGAATGCATCCATTTTTCATCAAGGAGATCAAATCCTTGCAACAAAACTTTAATACAATCAATTTTCTCCTTAATTACCCTCATGTTAGATAATCTTTTTTCCCTGTCAGCTATTTGTATTTCAAGCATCTCAATATCACGATGAAGTGCTATAGACACTTGTTCAATAGAATCTTTCTCAACAGTAACATCATCCATAAATTTGTTAAGTTGAGTCGAAAAAGAAAGCTTTTCGGAGTGTAATTCTTCGATTTTATGACTGAGAATAGAACATTCAAACACAGCTGCCATCCAATCAAAAAGAAGCCCCAATGTTAATGATATAGTGGTCATCTCATTTTTCAATGATGACCCCTCATCGATAAGAGCTCTAATTTGATTTGTGCCTTTTTGAGTCAAGGAGGCAATTACCACCTTATTGAGTATTATATTTAAAAACTGTGGATCGTTAAGAAGTCTCCGTCCATATGGTTCAAAATGGGGTGGCTGACCGCAATACAAACAAGCCATCTCAAGAACAAGGCAGAGAGATCTACAAGATTTCCCATCTATTAATCTTAGTGCATTCAGTGAATTCTGAGATAAAGAACTAATCCGATTTTTAAGCAAATCACATTGAATTGATGAATTTTGAAGAAGTGTTTTGGCAGAGTCCAAATCACTTGATAATTTTTGCATTTGAGTCTGTTTTTCATTTTGTTGAGTGATAATTTTGCTTAAACGAGCATTAATAGTATCTCTCTTGGAAAGAAGATCAAGTCTCTTTTTTTCATCTTCGGGTTTAAAATCATATTTTATATCAATAGTATTATCATATTTACCCTCTAAGTCTTTTGCTTTTTTCCGAACACTAACAATAAAGTCTATCGCCGAATTGATTTTTTTCTGTTGGTTTTCATAAAACCCAATGGAGCTTTTTGTCAAACTGATAAACAGATTTAAAAAATCATGGAATTGATTGACTGTTATTGAGGGAAATCGAGAAGCAATATCAGAATGTATTTGAGCTATAATCTTTGGAACTGAGAGGGGAAGAAATGATACAAATTTTCGAAAAGATGAATTAGCTAGAGCATCTGATGCACAAGTTTCTAAAAATTCTAAGGTTCCTAAAGAAAACTTTATCAAAGAAAACCGACTAAACATTTGTTTAGGTGATGGCTTGGTGCTTGATATTATGAATTTAATTCTTGCCTTAATTATTTCAGAAATCTGTTGTCTTACACTGTGAATATTTGAATTTGGATTTGGAAAAGAATTCTGGTATTGGATACATATCTCTTTGTATGTATCATTAGGGAAAAATGGCAAAAAATCATTATTTAAATATAAGTGAGAAAGTAATTCAATATCAAACAAATAGTTTTCTTCAAATCTAATAAAAATTACAAATGTTTTGCTCTTAAAAACTGCTTGATTAATTATACTGGATATAGTTTCATTGAGGTATTGTCTCCTTTTATTTTGATCAGCAATCTGAAAACTATCATATGGAGAAATTTCAATAAATTCATAACCTTTAGATACAGCTGTAAAACAAGACAAAGAAAGTCTCCCTGATCCTTCTTCACCATATAAAAATACATGACGTCCAGGCAAAGCTATTGATCTCTGAATTAAAACCCATAAAACTATCATTGGACGATAGAAATTAAGCTCAGGTGCCTGGATAAACCTTGTTCGATATTGGCTAAGCAAAAAAACTAGCTCTTCTTTGATTAAATGAAGTTGATGAAAAGAATAATTCGAAACAGGTCTACCAATTCCTTCTACAAACTCCAATTCAGGATAAAACATGGATTCTCCTTCGATTACTTGATGATATAATACTTTTACATCATCTTCATTAAAAGTGGTATCGAAAAATGCTCGAAAATCATTCCATTCATCATCATTCTCAACTTTGTGCAAATAAAAAAAATTCAATTCTGAAAGTAAGGCTCGGATATAGTCAAGATAATCTGATCTAGAAAACGCTTCTTTAAAATGTATAAGAGAAATCATATCAAGTATATTCAAAAAACAAAAACTATGTGATGCTTTCCTTGAAACCCATTCAACAATAGAGTACATGTTTTCAGATAATACTTTTGGAATGCCCATTAATGAAGAAATCGAGTTAAAAATGAAGTCATTTGTTTGAATAACTGGTGTATACAAACAAATTGGCATGAACAATTTAAGGAATCTATGAGGAAACCCATTGATACTCTCGGTGGTTACAATCACTTTAAATTTAGGAAGCTTGATCAATTCGAAATGTTTTGAGTCATTTTCTGAAAATTTGATGAAGTTCTTATTGCTAATTAAAGACCTTATCAAGTCAATTACCTGAGTATTTGAGTTTGGTACGTTATCAAACAAAATTAGTGTTTTCTTTTCTTTGAAAGATGAGTTTTCCCTTGATAATATTGGTGTATGATAACTTAAAAACCTCTTGATGTCATTTCCAGTAGTCTGAGATGATATTGGAAGAGAATACAATTCATATTCATCATGTTTTCTAATGAGATGTTTGATAAAAGAGGTCTTCCCAGACTTTGATGCACCAAATATAATAATTGGTTCTTCTATTTCTAGGAATAGTTCAGAAAAAAAGAATTGTGGTAAATTTTGGGCAGTCATCAATGATATATCATCAGATAAAACTATTCTTGAAAAGGGGTTTATATAAATGATTGGAGATTCATTAAGAATAGAAAAATCATGAGAAACGAATTCTCCGTTTGATACTCTCATAGAAAACAATGATGGACGAGGAAAAACATCCCAAAACTTGGAAGGAACATCAAACCCAACCCAATCTGATGGCAAGTCTATCAAAAAAGTACTACGAAACCATAAATCAAAACCAGAAACCATATTTGATTCAAAAATTGTTGAAAAGACATAGAAATATGAATGAAGCACATAATTTCGAATTAATTTCTTTGATATGTTAGTTGAATTATCGAGTTTAAAATACATCAATGCCAACAATATTGAGCAATAATTAAAATGGCTTTCTACGAAACTAATAAACTCGTTTGTCATTGAAGACTGCTCATCAGAATGTATTGATATTGATACAAAGCTAGTTCTAATAAAATCAAAAACAGCTTGTGAAACTTCTAAACAAGATATTTTGAACTCTTTGATTATATCATCATCAATCCCTTCAATTATATTTGAAATCCGAGAAAATGCTAAGTTAATTTTAAGTTGTTTCAATGATTCAGGAGTGGAAATCTTATTTGTTATAGATATATTTGTCATTGGTACTAATCCACATAGAGGAATTATAGAAGGATCTAATGAATCTATTGAACTTGTCTCTATTATTATGTGAAGCTGTTCTTGTGAAGTAAATGTTATCATTGGATGAAAAATTAGTTTGGGAAGATCTGATGACGAAACAGTTTGACGTATAAAATTAATGAAGTTGCTATCAATATCACCATTAAATCGCAAAATATGAGAATATTCATTTTTCTTATTGTCAATCTGTCCGATATATGAATGGAGCTGTCCATATCGGAATGTTGGACCATCTTCTTGTTTATCCATTCTTCCAAAGAAAACACTTTCAATATCACTCTGATGATAAATCTCATATAATACTATTGGTTTATAATTATTCTGAGATTCTGAAAGATAAGAAATTGCTGAACAATAGTTATCAACTATTTGTGATTTTCCGGAATTTGGTGGTCCGTAAATAATAACACATGAAAATTGTTGAAGAGCTGAATGCAAAAATTTTGTTCTTTCATTTAAATAGTCTTTGAGAATATCGGGACAAATTAAAGAAGAATTAATCAAATTAATGGCATTCATGATCAATTCTTCATTATTTGTGATTTTAATACTTAAATTGCTCGAAAATTCCTCAATCGTATCATATAGTTTAAAATGAGAATAAAGTATCTCTAAAAATACTTTTTCATGTTCTTTCAGAAGAAAGTTGAAGAAATAATGATAGCATGATTGAGCCAAAACAAATATCTCAACATTGAAAGGGTTTGAAGCATAACTAAGATATCCAAATGAATCATTTTTCATCATGAAATAAATTATTGATGAAGATATTTCAGATATTTTCATCAATAAAAACAATTCGGATTTCACAGGAATATACTTAAATATCTGAACTATTACTTTCAAAAATTCATACAATTTCTTCCCTAAAATTTGGTTATTTTTAAAACCTATTGATAATAACTTGACTTGAGAGATATGAAGAATATTTGGGTATGAATATGAGATTGGCATTAGTTGAGACTTTAAATTGTCAGGTATTGTTCCGTTTATTATTGATTTTTGATCAATGGTTAAGATAAATCTACAACTAGGGAAAAAACTGACATCATTATATCCTATTTGAATATTAGTTTGTTGTAATAATCTGGCATCTCGAATATTTTTATATATATTACATAATTCACAAATTGTAGTTTCATTATGAATATCAATATCATTAACGACTAACCATGATCCCGTAGCACATGATCCAGCAAAAAGTCGCTGCAATGATATTGGAATTGATTCTTTGAAAGCAGGGGCAAAAAAAAGGAAACGTCCAAAATATGATGAAATGTTAGATATTAAAAGTTTCCTTCCTGTTCCAATGGAACCGAAAAGCAAAGGATACTGATTTGTTGTTAAAGAATGGCAAATAACTTTCATTGTATGATCCGATCCTTCATTATGTATCAATGGTTTAACCATCCCCCAAAACTCATAACCATGTTCTGATGAGTAATCACCATATTCAACATAACAAGACCCAATATTTTCATTAAATTTTAACCTTAAGTGATGATTCCAGCTTAGCCGTTGAGAAAAATCGGCAATTCTTTTAGCCAAACTAGTTGTTTGCTCTATTTGATGATCAAAAACAATAATTGCTGTTGAAATCTTTTGGATCTGCGAGGGATTCAGTGGAGCTCCCAATACATCATTTAATAAATATATTTTTTTCGAAAGAATTTCGATATAATCCGTAAAAGTATGTACATTGTTCTCAAAATTATTAAAACATTCCTCAATTTCACGAGTAAAAGAGATTTGAAGAGTAAGAATGATATGATATATTGGAATTGAATTGATCCAATCAAATAATTGACTATGATGATACTTATAAAGGGATTCTGATAATAATGACTGTACGGATGATTTCATTGTATCAATGATAATTGATCCCCATTGTTCAACAGAACCCGTGCAAGTCACATTTTTGGTAAATAAGAGGATATCTCCACTTTCTCCAGTAAAACCAAACACTTTAAACCTTTGAAAATTCTGAACTGTAAAATTTTTTTGCAAAAGAAGCTCTGTATTATCAAGAGGATGAACCTCAAGACATCTCATATGCATAAACATTTTGGAAAATATGTAATTACATCTTTCAAAATCCAAAGATGACATCAATGTAAGGACCTCATCATTACTAATGAAAAATAATCTGGGAAAAATAATCCGCTTATTATCAATATGTTTCAAAAGACTTACTAAAATATATTCGAGAAATGAATTATTCTCTAACATCATTTCCAGTAGAGATGGAAAAGATAACACATGAAATAGCAATGTATTTTCCCTTGCATGCCTTACAAGGGATAGCCATCTACGATGAACAACAACAAAACGATTGGACTCAACAGGAAGTGATTTAACTGTATCTTCAGAGGAAAAAAATGATGATAATATAACCCAATTAGATTGAAATATCGACCATGCATCAAAAATTTTTGAAAATGTATCAAGTGTTGTGCTAAGATTTGAGATCTTATCCTTCACATCATGAGCATATGGAACTAATAACATTCTATGAAGAGATATCTGACTGTCAGCAATCTTTTGATAAAGATGGGATAAATCTCCAAGTATCAAATAATCATCAGATTTTGATTGTGATTCTAAAATTGGCAAGTGAATTTGTTTCCATTGTTTTTCAATTTCAACATACTCTGCTTCTAATTCAGACTCTCCTTGAGAAATTGTGGTTATTTTCTCGATTCTATCCTTGTTATTCAGTATCCCATATGATATGAGTTCTTCTATCTTTATTTGTCCATAATAAGCTTTAGGATGACCACAATCTTCAAACAATCGATTCCAATGATTAAACTGCATTTTTGCATTAGTAAGCATAATTACCTGATCAAAAATTTGCAAAAACTCTGAAACTTTGGTTATTAATGATGATAGAATTCCTGATGAAGCTGAAGTTCTTTCATTTAATGCATTCAAATGGGCAAATAAATGATTAATATCATTTGAGAATTTCAAAATATCAATAGAATTTAAGGGCGCATGTGATATTATATCTGAGAGCCTTTGCCATTCTTTTACAGACTCATATACATGATATAAAAACTTAGCTTGGTTTTTGATACTGGTAAATGATGTTAAATCTTGAATTGAAACATTAAGTATTCTTTGACATCGATCTAATTGTCCGATTTCAGGCTCAATTTCATCAATTCTTTTTTGTAAGATTAAAATATTCTCTGTCATTAAAGATATGTCAAGAGCAACTAAATCAGGAGGAGATGAATCTAGCTGAACTTGAAATGAAGATATCATATGCTTTTTTTCCCTTAATCGTACATTCAGTTCGTTCATAAAGCGATCTGAATAAGATTCTCTAATACTATTAGCCATTTGAATATCAGACAAAAACTGTCGGAAACTTGAATGAAGAGGATTTCTAGTATGTTCCATAGATCTAGAACCAGCAAATCCAAAAGAATCAACTAAACCAAATAAATCATCAATAAATTCGATTTCTTTGCTAAGATGTGGTTTAAGTAAGTGAATGATCGTAAGAAACTCACTATTATCAACAAATTGTTCAAGAGAATTTGGTTCTTTTTTGAGTCTCTTTGAACAAAATCTAAAAATTAAATTCACGTGATCAATTTTTTGTTGTAGTAATTGTTGAAGAGATATATGAAGAGATTGAATCGATTTCATTGGAATGGGAGTCAATGAAGATCTTAAAACTTTGGAATCAATAAAAAGTGCTCCACTGACAGTGCATGCCCTGAATTGACCCAAACGAATATCATTTTGCTTGAACATTTCAACATCATTCCTGATTTTTACAAAATCAACGATTTTCTCTTGATATGGCATAAAAACAATTGGATCTTGTTCTCTATCAAACTCATTAGCAAATTGAGTCAAGTCATAAACTTCTTTTTCGCTTCCCCTAGGAAAAATATAGTCTTCTGATTTCCATGTCTTACCAAGTCTAAAAATATTAAAGAATTCTTTGAAATTCTGGGATCTAGAAATCGAATCCTGGTATGATTGAACAAGAGTTTCTTTAATATTTCTAACGATAGACTCATATTTCTTATTTCTTTCCACAAACCCTTTGAATGTTGGTCCTTTTGTAATCAAAACTTCATAATTACTGTGACTCTCCCTTAAATGTGGACGCAAATATGAAGATTTAATAATTCTTGGCAAAGAATCTATAGTAGAAATTGAAAGTTCAATACTATTGATAACAGAATCTACTAATTCATCCAATGATGGATTAATTCTTATTGATCCATCATCATTATAGTCCAGTGAAACCTGAAACACAGATGACATTTCTTGGCAGACATTACTTTCCGCTATTTTCCAACATTGATAACATGAATTCGAAAGTGATTCAAGAATCATATAATCTACCATTCTCACAAATCGTCCAAATGATAAAACTTCCTTTTGAATAAGCTTTGACCTCCTATTTTTTTCAGAAGATATTTTCTCTTCAATTTCCATTAACAAGCCAAGGTTTGGAATTTGATTTCGATTTTTCAAGAAATCTGTACTTTTTATATCTATTCTTTGAGGATCTCGGATTTGAGAATCTAGTTGTAGCAATTCATCAACAACATTTGTCAGAAACTTGAGATATTCGATTGATAAAAGTTCTCGATTCTTTTCAACTGTAGATAAATATTCATTAAGAGTATACTTTCTTTGTGGATGGAGAGTTAACAAATACTGTTTCAATAGATTATCACATGGATTTTGAAGAATGTTCATTAAAGATGCAAAGAATCCAGAATTATTGAATAAACTGTTTGTCATTACTTTGGATGTTGTTTGTAAGTATCTTCTATATTGAATGTGCTTCTTCCAAATTCGAAATTGCTTCCAATACATGAAAACAGAAAAAAACTTCAGTTTCTGAATAGTTTTGAAAATGGCAGCTTCTCTTGTCCATCCATCAAGAGTTATTGTATCTGTGCTTCCATCTGGATATATATGTATAACACCATTTGATGACATTGTGTAATAATCATTTCCAATCTCATTATGAGGCACTTTCTTAAGATCATAAGGAGAAAAATCTCGATCAATCCTTGGTTTTGAGTATGTTAAGTATATAAATAAATGCCCTGTTCCATCTTTATGCTTAAAAAAGTATGCAATCGGATCTTCCTGAAAAGCAATAGACATAGACTCAATATCAACAAGCTGTTTTTCCTTTTTCGCGGATTCGTTAATGTATTGAAAAGATTGATTCTTTTTCACTGTAAGCATCGAAGACGCCTCTGAGATTTCAGAAGCCTTTTTAATTTGTGGCTTGAATAGAGTGCTTTTTTTTGATTTATTCTTTAATGCCAGCAAACCAGGATTGTTTTTGGAAAGCACTTTATCGCTCTCGTTGGCCCCTGGATTCTCTGTAGAGAAATCTTCGGCTCGAATTTCAATTGATGCAGTATCGTACATTGTTTCATCTTTTGTGATTTGGAAATTGGTACTTAACTTTTTTCGTTCCATTTTTGGTAAAGAAATCATGTCCTGATTGCCTATTTCGGCCTTTTCATCACTCATATTCCTAATAGAAAAAACGTATAAATGCTTTTCGTTCTCTTCATTTCCCTGATTATAATGGGAATGGGAGCGAGTATATTATCGATGGTGTTCTCTAAATATTGGCTATTTACATCTGGCTTGATATATATGGACTCATCTCCGTATTATATTAGTATGATATCTTGTTTTGCCTTTTTTTGCATTATAATGGGTTATGTTATGTGCTATTTGACTAAATCATTTAAATTTTTTTGGGCGGGTTCTTTTTTGTCATTAATAATGGCAATGATCGGGTATGTAAAAGGATTATCTTGGTTAGTGAACCCTGAAAGTTTCTTATCTAATCTTTCATCATTTTGGAAATCATCAGTAAACACAGCATATGTTGTTCCAATTGAGCATAAATTTAAATGCTGTGGTTTTAAAATGATTAATGAGTACTTGAATGATGCATGCAAATCATCAGATAAAAACCCTTGCTTCAGAGTCCTAAATCAACATTTCTCTTCGAATATCCAATCTAATGGCGTGTTTTTGCTCATACAATCAGGATCTCACTCCTTTTTAATCGCCTTCTTTTTTATCGAGGCCCAAAAGATAACCAAAAAACTAACTGAATTTTCCCCTATGAGACAATTGAAACGATCTGGATAATGTGGTGTAAATTTATCAAAAACAGTCACTTTTCATAACCGATAAATTATATAGCTTATCTCAAAATTGTGTATTTATATAGTAAAACCCGCAAATTTGTGAATGAACACGTTTGGTTTCAATAAAAAGCAATCATTTTTTTAAATGAAAGCGAAATTAATTGAAGCTGTAGCCACCGGCATAGAAGCTGCTGATACGAACAAGGATGGTAAATTAGACCTTCCTGAGTTTATAGCCTTCACATCCACTTTTTCTGAAACCATAACCAAAGAGTTTGCCCAGTATTGGTTCAGGGGTCTTGATATTGATATTACTGGGAGACTCACATTTGATGTTGTTAGGAGTCATTTTCAGATGATGATTGATCATTGGGACGAGATTGAAAACAACAAACCCCCAGTTGAATTATTAAAAGTTTATTATCGCGGAATGGATAGAGATAGAAATGCCCAAGTTAATCTTGAAGAAATGAGAAATTTCTTGCAGTCTAATGATGAGAAAATGAACACTCATATGGCAGCAGTGAAGCTAAGGAAAATGGATAAGGATAATTCTGGTACGATCAGTTTTTATGAATACTGCATCTCGTTTGGTCATGAAGTACCAAAGAGCATTGATCCGTATGATGGAAAGGGACCCAGCCAATGCTGCCTGATTCTTTAAAACCTTGAAAAGTGACTAAATTATTTTTGAATGGGAAAGACTAAACCGACTGTTCTTTTCGAGAATCCGATATATCAGCAAATAGTCTTCCAGGAGTTTAATCCATTGCCCAAAATACCCAAGAAAATCCCGTCAGATTCGGAAGTTCTTGAAAAGTTTAACGTTATTGTCAACGATTTGGATGCCAGACCTGAAAGGAGAAAATGGTTTGACTCCAGAACAATCCAACAAAAATGGGAGTTGTATTGTGATATTTTAAATGAAGATTCGAACACACCGTCTCCTGAATATCTAGTATTATGCATTCAGATGCTTCCATCAACAGAGGTTTTATCGTGTTTAGCAAAATACTTGAACAAAGGAAGGATATCTTTCATGCAAAGGTTAATGGCTGTAAATGGACATAAACTTTTACTTAATTTGCTCTCAGAGTACACTAAATCATTTGCTAATTCCACAAATGTGATCCCATGTGATGTTGTTTCAGGAGCTTTGAATTGTTTACGAACTATTGTTAATACAAAGCGTGGATCAGCTGCAATTATTGCATATCAGGATGCCATACCAATTATTGTCTGTGCAATGTCTTCCAAAGTTGCACACTCTTATGAGAATGCAATCGCTATATTATTATTATTTTTGTTTAGCGATAGTCCCAATGTTGATAATTTAAAGAATCTTAAAACCACTTTCAAGGCAATTGAGCTTCTTGATGGAGGATGGGCATCTTTCGCTCATGAAATTGCTATTCGTCCTGATCGGCAATTGATCATATCTTTGAGTACATTTATTAAGGGTGTGCTTTTTTATTTGTCGAACAGACATAGAATGAGAATTGAGTTTTCTTTAACCATGGTTGAAAGTGGAATTTATAAAGCTTTATTAGATTTAAAGACCGATCCTTCAGATCCAATTGGTGAAGCGATTGAAACAATAATCAATAAAATATCTCAGGATATACAGACTATCGCCTCATTGTTTATCGAACCTCACGTGAACCCCTTCAGTATTCGATCGATGTCCAAGTATTTGAAAGGTTCTTCTTGGCCATCACAATTATTTGTATCTATAATGCTTTCATTAACAGATATTTCTATAAATTATGAAAAATCAAGGAGCTCAATATTTACATTTTTGCACAATTTTCTTGTTGTTCAACGATATTTCTTATCTCAAAAGGATGATAAAAAGATGAGCTATTCGATTTCAATAGCATTAAATGCGCCCCATATTATTAAGATACCGTTAACTTGCTCTTCTAATGTAAAATCACATGCTCATGAAGAATTATGGGAACATTCATTTTTTGTTGCAGATAAAGAACTTTCAACCGTAGAATTGGCCCAGTTTTTAGTCAGTTCATCAGAGGAATTGAACTCAAATAATTCTGAGAATACAAAATCTAATGAAATGGAAATAATGACAGGCAAAGAGGTACAAGAAAAATTATCTGCAATTCAATTGGAGTATGAGGATAAAATTCAATCACTACAATCTCAAATAGATGCACTTAAACAAACATGCAAGAGTGCTTTAGAATCAAGAGACAAAGAAACCCAAAGGTCATCTGATCTTGATTTGAGAACAAAACAACTTGAGAATATTGAAAAAGACTTACAATCCAAACTTTCCAAAATTGAACAACAATGTCAAAAAAGCAAAGATGACTATTTGGTCAAAAAATCTGCTGATGAATCAAGAATTCAAGAACTCCAAGAATCGCTTCTGAATATGGAAATTCAATCAAAAAAGAACATTGCAGAATTAAATGCAACAAAACAAGAAGAGGTTTCTTCTTTGAATACTATCATTAATGAAAATAATGAGAAAATTTTATCCTTTGAAAATGAGATTAATGCATTGCAAGCACAAAACAAAGGAATGAACTCAGAAAAAATTTCTCTCATCAAAAAACTTAAAGAGTTAGAAAAAAAGAATAATGATTGTGAATTAATGATCAATGATAAAGATACATCAATAGAAACCAATATGAGAATAATTAATCAGCAAAATAATGAAATATCCGTTTTGAAAGCCCAATTATCCGAGTTTAGAAGCCAGATAAATGAAATGACCCTTTCATTAGATACTGAGATTTCATCGAAGAAACATGAGTATGAGAAGATTCAAATACAACTTGCTGACGAACTAAAAAGAAATAAAGAATTAGAGCAATCAAAGAAAGCTCTCCATTCTGATCTTTTGAAAGAAATGCAATCTCTAGAACAATCAAAGAATATTGAAATTGAATCTTTGTCATTGGAAAACAAAACATTATCATTAAAGTTAATTGAATTGGAGAAACTGAAGCAAAATTTAGAAAACCAAATTGAGCTTTCAATTGAATCTGCAGAGGCTAAGTATAAGTTGAAACAAAAAGAATTTGAGAATAATATATCTTCTCTTACAAATCAATTGGAAACTGAAAAAAGATTATCTCTTGATCTTCAGATGCAAATAAGAGCTATTCAAGATTCTGCATCTGATGAAAAGAATTCCATAATGAGTACACTAACTCATGAAATTGAACCATTGAGAGCACAAATAAGAAATCAAGCGGATACTATTTTGTCACTTCGTAATGAAAGCGAATCTATGAAAACAAAATATGAAGAACAAATTAAAATCTCAAACGAAAAGCACATCAAATCCATTAATGAAATTAAGAAGAGCAAAGAAGACACCGAAAAAGAATTAACTATTGGATTTGAACAAGAGAAGCAGATTATTGAAAGTAGGTATGAACAAGAAATACAACAACTTTCTTTGGATTTCAAGAATAAAATTAATAATTTAATGTCGGAGATTACAGCACTTAAGTCTGCAAACGAAGTTCTAATGGAAAGCACAATTAAGTCTTTGAATGAATCTCATGAGAATGAAATTAAATCGATCAATATTCAGTATAATCAAAAGTTAGAACAAATGAAAATTGAATTCCAAACACAAGAAGAGACCATATTATCTCGATCACAAGTTGAGAATTCACAGCTGAATTCATATAACAAGACTTTGGAACACAAAATTAAGCAATATGAAAGTGATAATAACGAAATGAAAAATGTGCATAGTCAGTTGGCTATTTCTTTTGAAAACTTGAAGAACCAACATTCTGTAACTTTACTTGATCTTAAAAACGCTAAAGCACAATTTGAGCAACAGTCCCTGTTAATGGGTAATGAAATTACTCAAAGAGATACTAAGGTTTCTGATTTAGCTAATCAGGTGAAAGCTCTCAGTATATCTAATAGCCAAATCAATGAAGATCTGAATAGAAAGGAGATCATAATTAAAGAACAAACACAGGAAATGACAAATCTCAGAAATCTGTATCAAAAGAAAGAAAATGAATTCCTTTTCGAAATTGGCAAAGCAAAAGATCTCCTCAAATCTGCGAAACAGGAGCATTCTGATAGAGAAGCCGAACTTAACCACTCGATAGATGAACTAATGAAGAAAGGGAATGAGTCTAATTCTGAAATCAATCAACAAATTGAGTTATTGAGAAGAAAGAACAATGATCTTCAATCTCAAAACACTATTCAAAAATCTCAAATCGAAGAATTAATGTCTTTTAAGGAGGACTATCAAACTGCTCGTAATGAATTAGAACAAGCCCAATCTGATTTGCTACAGTTCCAAAATCAAAGAGTTTCATATGAACAAGCATCATTAGTAATGGATAAAAGAGTTTCTGAGTTGGAGCAAACAATATCTCTCAAAGATTCAGAGCTACTGTCTTTGAAAGAAAAAGATAATAATTTATTAATGCAGTATAACCAGACCCTTGAATCAATTTGCAAACTGAAACAAGAAAATGATTCTTTTGCTAAACTCAATACATCTCTTCAATCTCAAATCAGTTTATATGAGTCTTCAATTCACAATATCGAGTTACAACTCGCGGAAAAGTCTCGAAATACCGAATCATTAATGGATGAGAATATTAGAAGAAAAACGGAAAACGAAACCCTTCATGAAGAAATTAAATCACTGAAATTCGAGAAATCAGAAGCTGTTAAAAATATTAAAGATTTCGAGAAAGGAAATTCACAATTGTTAATTCAGCTTCAAGACCGTGAAAATATTCTCGCAAAACAAACAACTGAGCTGAGCCAACTTTCTCATCAATTGAAAGGAACAATAACAGAAAAAGATATATTAACAAAGCTTATTGACGACTTGAAATCGAATATATCCAACACCGAGGTTGAACACTCGAAGTTACAGAAATTAATTGAAGAAAACAATGAGCAAAATAAGTCTCTTAAAATTGAAAACGAAAAAATCAAACTTTCAAATAATAATCTTGGTGAACAAATTGCTCTATTGAATAACACAATCAAGAATAACTCAGAATTATTCTCTCATAGGGAAGCTGAGTTATTGGCCACTTTAACCAATCTTTCTCAAACAAATGATGCGGATGAGAAACTAAATGAAACTTTGAAAGAACTTCAAGAAGTTCAAAAGAAAAATAATGAAAAAGAAGTCACAATTTGTGAACTTAAGAAAGCTATTGAATCGCTTCAAAATACCTCTTTAGAGCTTGATAGCATGTGCAAGCAATATAAAGACTTGAATATTCAAATGGATGAAAAGAATTCTGAGATTAGTCATCTTAAAGAAAAAATATCTTCAAGAAATAATGAACTTTTGAAAATTAGGGAAGATCTTAATTCTAAAACTGTTCAGTTATCATCTCTACAAGATATGCTGCATGATCATGAATCTATCAAATCTCAATTAACTCAGAAGGATAATCAAGTATCCTTAAAAGATGAAGAGATAAAGAAAATGGAGAAAGCTAATCGGGATATTAAAAATCAGAACGATCTTTTAAACAAAGAGGTTAATGATTTAAGACTTTCGTTATCTTCCATTGAAAAAGATAATTTTGCCTTAAAAGAATCCTTCAAAGCCAGTAATAGCCAGAATATCGAAATGAAAGATAGGCTTCAAACAGATCTTGAGAGAGCTAAATCAGAAATTGATACATTAAATGCGGAATGTGAAAGGTTAGGTAATGTATGCAGCCAGAATCAAATAGATTTCAAAGAATCAACTAAAAAGAATGAAGAATTGATTTCAGCTATCAAAAAAGAAAACATAGATCAAAGGATTGCTATATCATCATTACAATCAGAGTTAGATTCATCAAAGAGTAGTATTAATTTGTTAAATATTAAGTTGAACAGTATTGAGAAGCAAAATGAATCTTATTGTTCCAAGATTGAATCATCCTCATCTCTTGAAAAACAACTTAATGAAACAATTGATTCACAGAATCAAGAAATTGAAAATCTTCAAAAAGAAGTCCAAGAACTAAAGTTATCTTTATTGAAAATCCCAACACAACAAGAAGAAAATCCGGAAAATGAAGAAGATTTATCTCCAAAAGATCCTCTGCCTCCAAAAGACAATCAACCTCCTCCATTCCAAACCAAGAAACTTTTATGGTCACCACTTGACAATCAAATAGCATCACAGACAATATGGGCTCAAATTCCTTCATGTGCCATTGATGAATCCGAAATTGCCACTTTCTTCAGATCTGAATCTGCAATAGATATTATTGATAGTACCAAACTCAAAAACATATCAATATTCCTTTCTCAAATCAAAAGGAGCATTCCAGATATATTAAATGGAATTAAACAGATCTCCGAATGGTTTACCGAAGATCAAATAATATCTTTGAAATCATTTATTCCAAGTAATGAAGAAGTTTCTGCTCTTCATTCAGTTTCGAGTTCTGGTGTCCAAATTGGACCTGCTGAACAATTGTTATATGGACTATCAACCATTTCATTTTTAGCAGAAAGACTTGATTTTATGTTGCTAACCAAAACATTCCCACGTTTTGCACAAAAATATGAAACGGAATTAATTTCTCTTCACATTGGCTTTACTCAGTTAAAAGCATCTCAAAGGCTTCGGACAATTCTGTCTATGGTTTTATCAATTGGCAATTATCTAAATGGAGGCACTTCGTATGGTGGAGCATCTGGATTTACTTTGGACTCATTAGCGATTCTTAAGAAAACTCCAACTAATAATCCATCGTTGACATTTATTCAATTTTTGGCAATCCATATATCTAAGAAATCACAAGATCTTTTAAGATTTGTTGAAGATTTCCCTGATTTACTATCTAACTCTTCATTAAATATGGAATATGTTCAACAAACCCTTAAAGATGCAAGTGATACACTCATGTCAGCTATGATGCAAGTTCCACTGGCCGAATCAAAAGTTGTTGAAGGCGATTTGTTCTTCCCCAAGTTTATGGAGTTTTATGGAGACAATAGATCTAGGGTTGACCAACTAAATGAAACATTCCAAACAATTCTAAAGGACTTCAAAGCATCAATCAGAATATTTGCTGAAAATAACAAATCAATATCTCTCCCAGATTTCATTGGCAAGTTTGTTTCGTTTTCTGATGATTTGAAGAGAGCCCATTTCGATGTTATAAGTATGGCACCTCAAACACCAGTGAATAATAATACCACATCAATGCCCGGACAGACTCCTGATACAGAAAGAGGCGTTCTTGATAATTTAATGCAAAATATACAAACAGGCAATTCTCTTTTCGGGAAGAAAGAGGAGAAAAAGAAAGAAGAAAAGGTCCAGCCCAAGAAGAACTCTTTCCTCTCCTTCTGGGGCAAATAAAAAGTGTCATTGGTCATGAATTTTTCTCTCCACCACTTATCTCTCATTCATTATAATAATTCTCCATTTTTGTCGAGTCAAAGGTTTAATATTAATGCTAGATCTGTTTTTGCTCAAAAATCTTTTTCATCCTTTTGTGTTGGGCCAAATTTGAAATTCATTTTGGATTCACATTTTTCTCAGTATTTATCAAGTGTTATTGTGAATAGAAGATATTCTTTTCTTGTTATGAAGGAAAGGGAGATTTATTCATTGAATGTAATGTATATCAACAACACAATTTTCCAAGTTGTTAGCAGCGATGAGGAAACTGGAGGCGCTATTCTATCTCATACTGATTTATATATTGATAACTGCAAGTTTATCGAGTGTTTCGCCAATATTGGAGGAGCAGTTTTTTCCAGATCCAGTCTTAATATAACACAGTCAACATTTTTTAAGTGTAAGTCAATGAAAAACAGCGGCGCATTTGAACAAGAGAGTCAAGAACCCTCAACATTAACAATTGCACTGTCCCTTTTTGATAATTGCAATTCAACATATTTCGGCACATTTCATCGCAAATCTCCAGGACTTACACATCTTGAGACCACAAATATTACCAAAAGTACTGCATCACAATGTGTCGGTTGTTTTGAGGTATGTGATGGTGAATTTGAAATGATGCGGGTTGTATTTACTTCATCATTTGCTTCTGTTCATAATGGATGCGGTGTTTTACGTGATCTTTCTTCTTTTGAAGCTGATTCTTGTGCTTTTATTAAGTGTTCGCATGGATCATTTATAGATACAACTGCTTCCGTGCTTTTGTTTTACCAAATTCCACGATATGCCTCCATTTCATCATCTTTTTTCCTCAATAATGATCCATCACAAAGCCACAATATATTTGTATCTGGGGGATCGACTCTAATTCTAAATGAATGTTATTTCTCTGGCGATAGATCTCAGGAAGTCTCTGCATCTGGAGCTTCAATCAATGATGAAATGAGCGAGTATAATTGTAAGGGTAAGAAACCTTCATTTATGAATGATGTGAGAATTGGTTTTGTTAATTCAACACGGGCAGGATCCTTCAAAATCCCATATTCTTCCACAACCTTGATCATATCAGTCATTGTTGCTGTTGTTTTAAGCCTGTTTCATAAAAGGCTTTCTGCTTTTATTAGTAAGATATTCAAAGATGAAGAATTACTCGAATAAATATTAATTTTATTTAAGCCTGTTAATACAATTCTGTAATGCATTATACCATGTCTGCCGTGAGTTATCGGTTTTAAATGCAAGATAATAACATTTGGCCTCATTAGGTTGTATTTCTATAACAAATTGACGATCTTTCTTATTAGGTAGCATTCTGACAACACAATTTTTATCTACAAATAGAATACCCTTAATTTTTGGCTCTGTTGGTTTATCTCTCCATACCATACATGCACTGCGAGGAAAGAAATCAAACCATCTATTTTGCCAAACATTTAATCCGCCAATTTTTTCAAGATATTCTCCAAGTGGAGCATTAAAATCTAGAGTACCTAACTTTGATTGAGATTGTGGATTGATTTCTGTTAATAGGGATGAATGAAAAACAATTGACAATCCCCTTGATTTTCGAGGTTTAAAAACAACTTCAGTATTGGTTTTCCTGAGGAATTTTCCAAGATTACTTGGGTCAATCCTAGAAAACAAATCCGAGTCCTGAGAAACTGATGATAAAGTTTGTGATGGTTCCATTATGGGCTGGAAATTAAAACTCTTGTTAACAGGGTTCTGTGAGAGTTTGACTTGAAGCTCCTTATATGCTGCTAATTGAACATCGACAAATCTTGTAGATATAAATGGAGATTCTTTGTATATTATTTCTGTTACTTTTGGGTTAAACTTGACTATGTTGTACAAAGCTTTTGCAGAAAACTTACTAATTTCAATCTCAGTTGATTCGAAAGTCTTCAAGAGAATATGAATAATTGTATTATCATCCACGGATTCTTTTGGTATTTTATCCATATTTTGTTCTAGATCTTCAATGAATGATGGATCGTTTGTCCGGTACAATACTGTAACACGATCCAAAATTGAAAACCGAGAATTAGGAGCTTTAAATAGTGATAAAACAGCGGAACTTAAAATTTTCTTTGATTCATCGCTCCAAAGAGGATTTTTCCTTTCGCTTTTATTGAAATCACAAATCTTCAATGATAAAAACAATACTAATGAAGGCATCGAATCTTTGGAGATTTTAGAGCAATTGTCGATAATTGATTTGGATATAATAACAGATACCTCAAGAATTGAGTCGGACTTGTTTTTCACAAGTGAGGGCAAAAACAACTGAAACGAAGACAAAACTTTAAGAGGATCAATCATAAGCATAGAATTAAACATAGATAATGCCCGTCTTCTTATAATTTCATCATTGGAACCCAGAATAATATGAAGAGGGTTTTCCATCCTACTGACGATAAATATCAATTGAAAATTAATTCCACTTTTCTATTAAAAATAATCGTATTTGTAAATTTATCAAATTTTAAGTTTCTGTTTCAATGTCTGATATAGCTCAACATTCTTCAGCTGGCAAAAAACCTCAGAGAGGGCAGTTAATTGCTCAAGATTCAAGTAATTTGCACTAATGAGGAGAGATGGAAGTAATGATTCAGAAATTTCATCTGAATACTCTGATGGGTTTGCTGAATAAAAACTCCTAATTGATGAAAATGGAGCAGATTTGGATCTAGAGAGCAAGAAAGGCGATAAAAGTCTCAAAGTTTTGATTATTTTGGATTCAGATAATGTTTGCATAATAGCTATCATTGATGTAATAAATGACTGTGCAACCTGTTGGCTTTTGGAAGTAAACATAAAAGCAGCCCTGACAGTAACATCTCCATTCAATAAATTCCAACAAATATTACTAATAGAAACTCCTGTTTCCAATGAAACTAAAAATGCAAAATCATCATAAGTAGCGTAAAACTTGGTATCAATTTCTTCACTTGGTATCCTACGCATTGAAGATATCAATATAGATAGGGAACTGGATTGGTATAATGATATGATATCCTTCTTTCGAATATGATCGATCAAAACAAATAAAAGCTCGGAAATATTGAAAATGTCTGAAACCAGAGCCAAATCAAATATGCTTGAATTAGGTCCAACTCTGTTAATATATTTTTTAAGATAATCTTTTTCAAGATACGGTATTAGTGGTTTAAGAGGAAGAATATCTAATATTGATGATGAATACTCAATAGCTTTGTAAATCAAATCTTGGTCATTCCTTTTAGTTGCAAAAGAAATCACAGGTTGGCATAAAGATGGATTCCCTTTTATAAGTCTAATAAAATCGTATTCAAATGATGTTTGAATTTGACTGAGTGCAAGTATACAAAAACTGTATTGTTTGAATCTAGAAGATGGATTTCTCATTAATTGGGAAATCCTTTCAATTGATGAGACGGGTACTTTGTGTGAAGGAATGAGAAGATAACAAGAGAGTGATAAAAACAAAAAATGTTGATAAAGCATTTCAGATGATGAAAACTCCGTTTTGTTAATAATGTCGATGAATTGAGATGACAATGTATTATGTGTGTTTGACAATATTTTCTCAACAATCATATCCCTTGGAGACAAATATGGGCTCTCGGATGAAACTATATTAGAGTAAATCATTGACATAATCTTTGATACAATTGGCATTCTTATATGTTCAATGTACGGGATAACTTCACTGATGTTATTATAAAAAATAATGTTAAGAGATACTTTTGCTGCCTTCTGAATTGAAACATTCTGCTTTAGACCAGAAAAAATAATTGGTATAGAGGCAAATATTCTGTTTTCCAACACATAAGCCAAATGAACGTATACAGAAAAATAGCTGGTAATCTTGCTTTCGTTGAAATCGAAAACATCTTTAAACCATTCTTTTGATTGTGTGTTCTTCTTAAGAATAAAAGTTCTACATATTTCAGTAATTGCACAAGCCTCAATTATTGTTTCAGAATCAGAAAGATTCAAAGGGAAAAATCTGGATACCCATTTAATTGAATTCTTAGATATATCATCCTCCCCAGAGAGCAATAATAAAAATGGAAGAGCCATAGATCTTTGATAATTGCTTGGAGAATTCTTTATTCTCATCAGGAATGAATGTCGCCATGAAAGTAAATATTTCATACCAGAATCCTGATCATTATCGCTTTCATAATTCATCAAAATGGTTGACGACATATTAACATCATTATGGAATGATTCAGCTACTGAAAACCAATTAATCCAGTTTTTCAAATCAGGGAAATAATGTCTAAGAACATTTAGTATGAACCGAGTATTCTCAATTGACTTGGGCCGCTTTTGAAATTGAACAATGCCTTCTCTCAACAAAAACTTAATACTGTCGAAATCACATTGATTTAAAAATGGCCAGAGCTTTTGAAAGTCAATAATATCATTTCTAATCATCTGGATTACAATTTGGGATGCTTTAATGAATCCTATTTCAGAAATATAGTGGTAATAGGGCTTAACAAAGCTTAAATTAGCTTTCATTGCCTTCTCCACTATTAATAATGCCTTTGTTTGGTCTGTTGATTCAAAAGATTTACATAATTCTATTTGAAGCATATCTGGATGAGAATCTTTCATTGAATAATAAAATGGAAGGGATACCTCATTCGAAAACTGCGATAAAACCTTAATTGCTTGATTTGGATCTGATTGAGTTATTTCAATCAATGAATTATAGGCTTCAACAGGATTTTTGAAAGAAGAAAGCTTCCTAATATTAACATTAAACAAAGAATCAAGATAAAATGGTCGTATTAACCCTGGAGCGCTATTCAATGGAAGTTGATCATTCAATAAACTTTTTGGTAAATCATACTTCCGGAAATTTCCTGCTTGCTCAGAAGCCCATAATACATAATCAAAAAATGATTGGTGCAAAGACTTGGTTTTCAACAGTGGAGCCAATGATAGGGCAAAACTTATTAGAGAATCCCTCTTCCATCCAGTAAACATAGTTGATACACCCATTATGTATTCAAAAACACTTCGAGATTTAAATGGATCATAAGATACAACGGTTACAATTGAAGAAATAAATGAACAAAAATCAGAATAATCCGTATCAATAATAACTGGTCTTAAGGATTTTATAATTTTAAGCGCATTTTCATCATCTTTATTCTCAATACAAAAAAAGAACAAAGATTGTCTCAGAAATCTTACGTGTGGCTTAGGATCATAATAGTTAACCATTTCATTTATCATTTCAACCAAAAAAACCGGGTTTTCTTTCGCCATTATAAAAAGGTACGTCTCAAAACCAGGATTTGCAAGTACTTCATTGTAAACATCACTAATAGGTAATATTTTGGTAAAATAATCAAATACCTTCAGGAAATCCCCTTTTTTGGTTAAAACTTGCAATATTATATTTAAATTAGAAATATGATGATCTCTAGGATCATGAGAAGAAGGAGAAGACCCACCTTTATATAGGTTTGGATCAATTTTATGAAAAATACTAAGAAATTGGCAGATATCTTCAACACCTTTCATTTCATCAACATTTTTCCCTTCCATTAAATGTATTGTTAATTCTTCCAATAACACATATTTTAATTACCTATTATTTGGACAAAGACCATGTTCATATTTGAGCCAATAAAAATCGTACCATTCTGGCTAAGCAATGATGATTGAAGTTGTGTATAAACAAAGTGATGGGGAGACTCTTTCTTGTAATATTGATCCAATATTGATATCTGAAGAATCAGAATTGTTTTCTCGCGAGTTTAATAAAGCAAAATCGGAGACAATTACTATTGGTGTTTCTAGTTTTAAGCACATTGGATATTTTAATGATTTATGCTACGATAAGCATACTATTATTCCATATAATGCAATTATAGATGTTTTGATACTTTCAGAGGAAATGGTATCTCCAACAATTGAAAAACTGCTGTTTGAAAGGCTTTGTACTATTGTGGAAGAAGAATTCGCTGTTTCTGAGTGTTTAAAAATAATTTCATTTGGGAATAAGCATAGCAAGTATGTATTCCGCTATTTATCAATGAAATTTGGTGTTTTTCATAATAAAACCGAGGAATTGGGAATAAGTCCCAAAAATCTTTATGAAATAATCTCTAGCCCATATTTTAAGAAGCCCAATTCGTTTGATATTAATGGGTTTGCGATTTCTCTAATTAGAAAGGACATTGCATATGAGATAATTCTTAATTTGATTAATCCTTTCTTATTAGAAACAGATATCCTCGATTCTTTTTTTAATATTCTGTCAGAAAAAGAACTATTAACAAAATACTTCCATTTTAATGTTGCAAGAGAAATCAAGCAAATGGAAAAAGAATCAATTGTAAAAATGAATAATGCTGTTCAAAAAATTAGGGAACGAAATGATCTAGAAAAAGAGCTAGAGTTTATCAAAGAAGAACTCAACTTGAAAAAAAAGAAATGCCAAGAGCTAGAAAGTGGAAGTATGTCATTGTTGAAAGGAGGCAAATCAGTATAGTAAAGCAATTATATCTTATAGACCATCTTCCTTATTAATTTCTCCATAGAGCATATTGTTTAGTTTTTCTAACTCAATTAAATCAGATGCATATCTTGGATCATTTCTTCGTCCTGTGTGTTGAGGAAGGATCCTTGGTACAATCCTCCTACCATTAGGTTTCTTTATTGGTTTATTTGCTCGAGCGATGGCTGCTTCTTTCTTTTCTAATAGCAATGCCTCTCTTTTTTCTAATTCCCTTTTTTTATTCTCTTCTTTCCTCTTTTGATATATTTGCGCACTTTTCATCTCAACAAATAAGGGATTAACTCGGCAAATAGCATTGTAAAAAATCTCAAGCTCGTTTTCAATAGAACGAAGCATCTCAATAGGCAATATTGAGGATTCTTTTCCAAAACATTTATAAAAGGTATTTTGGACCATCCCATTCAATTGAGATAATTCTAGCTCTGTATTGTGTTCATCTTTCATAAAATCGCAAGGGAAACCAGTTGGTGGCGCAGGCGCAAAGAAACCTATCGATGACTCAATGTTATTAAGGAATTGATCTGCTAATTTCAGACTTTCTGATACACTTTTCTCTTTTCCAAGTTGATTCTCAAAATTATCAATTTGTTGAGCAATAAATCTATTACTATTCTCCAAATATTTAATATCATCTATTAGAATATCTGGAGAAGAAAAATGCATAAACAATTCTTTTGATTGTGGACAAATGCTGCTCAGAAATAGATAATAATCCATATATCTCTGCTTTGCGTCAATATTTTTGGCAATCTCAGATTGGAGAATTGAAAGACTTTGCTGCTTTTTTTTCAATTCTTTTGACAATTCTGCGCGTCTTAGAAGTTCATATTCAGCTGATTTATTAGCCCTTAAAAGATCTAAATCAATCTTATCTGTTTCCCTATTAATCCTATTGGATTCTTCAAGAATTGACTCTTCTTGACTTTCTGCATTAATCTCTGTGTTCTCAATATACTTGTCAATGGCTTTGAGTTGCTTTTCCTTACGATCCAATATCATATTAATCAAAAAAATGTCCCTTTTTTCTTGCATTTTCTCACGAATAGTTAAATTCCTTTTGAAAGAGCCTTTATCATACTCTCTTGAAGTTTTTATAGGCATTTGTATTGGAATTTTTACTTTTTTTGGAGATATTCTGGCGCTATTAAAAATCATTTCATTCGTTCGTTCCAAAAGAGACATTTGTTGAATTTTTTTCTTCTCATTATAATGTTTAATCTGTTCCAAATGAGAATTTTCGAATTGCAATTCAGATAAGCGAAGACAAAAGGGATTTTCAATCATAAATATAAACTGAAAAAATATGATAATGAATCAATCTTGCTGGAATAGCAAATGAAATTCTCCAATAATAACTTTATAGAAGATTTTAAATCCTGAATGAAAAAACATATCCAATAATCGTCCTACTCAAGAATTGAAACTAATGTTTTCTATTTTACATATTTCAATGATTTTTTATAAATTCAAAAAGTGAAGGGACTTTTGAATGATTATTAAAGAATTTTTCAACGAAATTGATGCTTTATCACAAATTATAAACTAATTGTGTATTTTATGAGTTTTTGAGAATGTCAATTGAACGCAATAATTGAATAATTGGGCCAGATTATAAATGGATCAAGATATGAAAACCAGTTCAAAAAGGACGAGGCGGATATTCAGTGAAAGAGATGATTTTTTGCTTATGATCGCTGTTAGATGTCATCCTCATTCTTCATGGGTTCAAATTTCAAGTTTTGTACCTGGAAGAACAGCAAGACAATGCAGAGAGAGATGGGTTAACTACTTAGCTCCTGATGTTTGTCAACTTCCATGGAGTGCAGAGGAAGACCAGCAATTATTGGAATTTATTGAAAAAAATGGAAAAAAATGGTCACAAATGTTGCCTCTTTTTCCATCAAGGAGCTATAGTAATGTTAAAAACAGATGGTATTCGGTTTTGAAGAACCAAAAAAGGAGTCAAATTATTGAACCTCCAGAAAAAAATATTAGTGATCCTGAATTGATCCTTGAAGATCAATTCATCTGGGAAAAAATGCATCTCCTTTCCGAAAAAGAAGAATGTGTCTCCTTATTTTAAGTAAGCTGCGCATTTATTTAACAATTAAAATGCTATTTCAATCATAAAATGTTTTTTTGATTACTAAAGAGTTGTGCCTTTGGATTTTGACTCGAAGAGGTATTACAGCATTCGATCTGATGGATTTAGAAAACTGAGTACCTTTGGGAGATAAAGGCTGTATTGTAAAACCATGATTAGATGTACATTTAATGAATGGGCGATGAGATGAACTGGATCTGGGGGTGAATTTAAAAAAATTGTCCGAAAAAACATCAATCATTGAATATCTTTTTGAAGGATCTTCAACAACCATATGTTCAATGAGGCTTTTCAGGAGATAATCGAAATCTTTGGGAAATGAAAGCATTGATCTTTCATTATTTTTCACACAGTCTTCTGACCAAGGTAAAAAGCCCGCGTGCATATGATAAAAGGTTATTCCAAGAGACCAAACATCGGCTTTGTATGGATCATAGGCTTCATTTAATAAAACTTCAGGAGCAACAAATTGATATGATCCAGCAGGAGAATTAATAAGTTGCTTGGGTGAAAGAATAGCACTCAAGTTAAAATCAGCGACCTTTGATCTGCCATAAGCATCGATAAAAATATTTGAAGGCTTGATATCCCTATGTGCAATAGACTGAGAATGGCAAAACACAAGTGCGTCAACAATTTCTGATCCTATAATGCGGATTTGTTCCCCAGAAAAAGATTTTTTGTGTGATAGAAAGTCTTGAATTGTGCCACCTGAGCAAAATTCCAAAATCAAGACCAAATATCCTTCATGTTCAAAGAAATCATAGATCCTAATGACATGTGGATGATCAATAGCTATTAGAGCATTCAATTCTGCATCAACTAGTAAGCCATCATCGTCCATAACAGAAGAGTCAATAGGTGTGACTTTGGCTGCAAAAGTTTTTTGATATTTTTGGCTCATTACCTCATACACACATGAATATGCTCCTGAGCCAAGAAACTTATTAAAAACATAATTGTTTATCTCGATGGGAAGCTCCAAAAGCTCGTTGAGCATTTTATGGATTCAGTTTTGAAATAAACTCTTACTGTCGTCAATTCAATTATTTTTACAAATCAATAATTTTTGACAAAAAGACTCTGACAAATTGAATTTTAAAATAATAAATAATTAAGATTTCTTTACAATATTATTTGTAATTAATTCTATTTTGTGAGAGTCCGATAACGTGATTTTCCTCTTGCTTCAGTCTTTTCCCGATTGGTTGTGGTGTTGGCAAAATGATGATTCACAAATTTCCATATTGTATAATAGCTATTGGTATAAATTGGTTCCCACCATGGATGAACTCCATAGTTGGATGGATTATCAACACTGGATATTGAAAATAAAACGTTATATCGGAAATTGAGTTCATTATTGTTTCCAAGTTCTAGTTCACTGGCAATCATTTTTTCTGATGCATTTGATATAGAATGTGTGTTCACTGTATTGTCATACCCATAATAAACATGCTTCCCGCTTAAAACGGTTGTGGGAAGCCATACTGTCTTCGAGTTTTGGAACAATGCGCAAGTTGGCAAGTTTTCCAAAGACCAATCACCTGTTTGGGAAAAAAATGGCGGAGTGAGTGAGATTTTGTGTCCTTCTGTTATTATGTGACTCAATAATCCAGAAATATTGCATGATATGAACAATAATGATAAAATGAATCTATAATATTTGTGAAGATAATTCCATGAAAACTCAAAAAACAAAACTACAACAGAGAGCGATATTGGGAAAAAACTATTATGAAATATTTTTGCGTTATCAAGTACCCAAAACTGAAAAGAAAACATATTTGCTGCAAAAAAAACTACAAGAGATGATACATAAACTTTGAACACCTTTTTTGTGATGGTAATAAATCCTCCACATAAAGCAATTGCTCCATAAACTCCTAAACTTGGCCACCATAAACGAAACATACGATGTGGTGGTTTGGTATATTGCACATTGGCCCATATTGAGTTCCATGTAATAAAATCACCCTTATTTCCGACTCTGTTAAGCATTGGCCATGATAATGGAAGAGCTAATAAATTCCCAAAAAAGCCAAATACTAACCAACACATTAATGCCTTCATTTTGATTTTGCTAGTAAACGGAAAAGAAATCATGAAAAAGCTCACTGAAAAGATAGCCGTACTGAGGTATGCATGAGCCTGTGTTTGAGGCATAACACCAAGGTTTATAGCTGCAAAGGCAAAGAAATTCCAATCCCACTTACTAACACCACTAATAAGAGATAATAATGTTGTAATACATAAAGGCACTGCAAAAAGAGCACATCTCTGTGGATTAATCAAATTGGTCAAACTCTGAAACCAGAAACCATGCTGCTCTCCATAAAAATCATATATATAATCGGTATGTCCCTTTAAAGATCCAAATTTTTCATCAAAAACCTGTAAAAACCCAAGACCTCCGCTGAAAATCCATAATGGAACAGATAAAACAGCAACACTTGATCCTGTAAGAGTTTTTGTTAAAGAATATATTAAAAATATGGTAGAAATACCCATCAAAACAGAAGTATACCTCATAGAATTGATCAAAGACATACGGCAAGATGATATTAAGAATGAAGAATGAAAATCAGGCAATAAAGGATAAGCAAAATTTATATCATTTCGAAATGGTGTCCTGAGCCCAAATAATGTGCTCCTATTTGAGTTGCATCCATAAGAAAATGAAGTGATTATTTGAAGATGAAAGCTCAGATCTGCCCATGCCCAGCCTCGAGTATTCATTCCATTCTGAAAATAGACAAATATGAGTCTTGTAGATACGTATATAGATGATATGATTAGTACTATCAGCTCAAAAACGGAGAAGGAAACCACTTTGCTTAAAACTCTTTTCCTATTTAAGTAATGAAAAACCAAAGATACTATCCCAAAAAATAATATATCAATTATCCTAATAATAGTTCCCCATGGGAAAAACACTTGGAGTACCATTGATAACAATGACTGATACAGAATTGCAATCGGAAATGATGCAAAGAGCCGAGTAATTAAATCCCACTCATTTTTCACAAAAAACGATGTAACTTCGTATCCTGCCCATAACGAAAATGCGATATTCAGACTCATTTCATATTTTTTTGTAAAATTCCAAAATAAAAAAAGCTCTGAGAGAAATTGGAGTGGTGAAGAGGGGGAAAATTGTTAAATTATTAAATATTTAGTATATGTTTAACAAAAAAAAGATGTTGAATGATTCTATGAGTTGATATTGTTTAGAAGAATCCATCATTATATATTCCTGTGTTAAAAAAAATCTTCATAAAAAGCTTGGGATGTATCGTTGGAATCACTCCAGAAGCTGTGATCATTTGTTGAAAAGATCTTTGCACATTTTTCTTGTTCAGAAATTTTTTGTTTTTGCGCTTTTTTTTCGGCTCTGAAATGATCCCTAACACTATTTGCCATTCCTTTTGACATATATTTAGGTAAACAACCATCAGAATTCAAAACATAATCTAAACACACATTATCAATAATGATCTGAATGACTTTAACATTCCTATGTTGCTTTGTCCTCCTTCCCATATTAATGCTTGTCTAAATATTGTTTTAATAACATTTTCAACGAACAATGTTGTTTAAAAAACACAGAAAAAGGCAAATATATTGATTTGGCGAAACTTAGAAAAACTGAATTTTCAAAATTATGGCAAAATATTGTTCAACAAAAAATTCCCCTTTTTGGTAAATTATTAACACTATATTATAGAATAAAAAATTGCTTGAAATAGGTACATCAGATTCACCTGATGAATAGGCGATTCGATTTGGCTTTCTCCATTAATCACACCTAAACAAAACCTAGACAAATTCACTGCCACTTGAGAAACCACATCCTTTGGCAATGCACTAATCTTCACTGAGATTTCCTC
>Ga0074193_1000613_pt1 | contig 56235 bp, 45 predicted proteins | sample EPASupsiteHSE605_FD_64523 | JGI IMG/M metagenome (GOLD analysis project Ga0074193, IMG submission 64523) | Bioremediated contaminated groundwater from EPA Superfund site, New Mexico - Sample HSE6-05 | ecosystem: Environmental > Aquatic > Deep subsurface > Groundwater > Contaminated ...
TCATGACCGCCAACGCCCAGAAGGACGCCTGCGGCCTGACCAATCCGCGCTGCCCCAAAGACGCCGACGTCAAGGCGATCTACACCGCGGCGCTGTAAGACGGGCGAAGCCCGTTTTGATTACGATGGTTCCCACGCTGGAGCGTGGGAACCATCAAATTCCCGGTGGAGCCCGCTCCCTGTTTTCCCTGACTTGGCCTGGGCGGGCTGCACCGGCTTGCTGAACAAGATAACGAGTTACGCTGTGGTTGGCGTTGCGGGACGCGGAAACGCGTCCCGCCTTTGATGTTTCCCCCGGAAAGGAGGTGCGGGGTCTTTACTCCTTGTGACCCTGCACCTCCAATCCTGAAACCAACCAGAACCGACCGATTCGCACAAGTGTTGACAAGGAAAGGAATGGATATTAGTTTAACCATCAACGTGTTGAAATTTTGTTTTTTTCAAGAAAACACCGCTGTCGCGTTGTAACGGGTACGGGTTCTGGCCGAACCCCGGTTCTTCTCTCTTTTGCATAGGAGTCTTCCAATGGCTGATAAAATTTTTCGTGTGAACATGTCGGACCTGAGCACCACGATCGAGGCCGTACCCGAGGGATGGATGGGGTTGGGCGGCCGCGGCTTGACCTCCACCATCGTGGCCGCCGAAGTCAAACCCACCTGCCACCCGCTGGGCAAGCATAACAAATTGGTTTTTGCCCCGGGACTCCTGTCCGGTACCCAGGCTGCCAACTCCGGCCGTCTCTCGGTCGGCGGCAAGAGCCCGCTCACCGGCACCATCAAAGAATCCAATTCCGGCGGCACCTCGGGACAGATGCTGGCCAAACTGGGGGTCAAGGCCCTGATCATCGAGGGTAAGCCGGCCAGCGACAGCGCCTGGTACAGCCTGCATCTCACCAGTGACGGCGTCACCATCAAAGAGGAAAGCGAAGTGATCGGCATGGGTAACTTTGCCGTGGTCGAGACGCTGAACCAGCGGTTCGGCGGCAAGGTCGGGGTGATCACCATCGGCCAGGCCGGCGAGATGCGGATGTGCGGCGCCAACATTTCGGTCAAGGACCCGGACAGCCATATCCGTTCCCACGGCCGCGGCGGCCTCGGTGCGGTCATGGGTTCCAAGCGGGTCAAATTCATCGCCATCGAACCGACCGACCGCAAGGTCGAGATCGCCGATCCCGAAGGGTTCAAGGCCGCCAGCCGCGTCTTTGCCAAGGCCCTGATCGACAATCCGATCAGCAAGGCCCTGGGCCAGTACGGCACCAACGTCCTGGTCAACATCATCAACGAGTCCGGCGGCCTGCCCACCCGGAACTTCACCAGCGGCCAGTTCGAGGGCCACGAGGCCATTTCCGGCGAGACCATGCACGACACCATCGTCGCCCGTGGCGGCAAGCCGAAACACAACTGCCATCCCGGCTGCGTCATCAACTGCTCGCAGATCTATGCCGACGCCAAGGGCCAGTACAAGACCTCGGGGTTCGAGTACGAGACCATCTGGGCCCTGGGCGCCGACTGCGCCATCGACAACCTCGACTATGTGGCCGAGGCCGACAGCCTGATGGACGACATCGGCCTTGACTCGATCGAGATCCCGGTGGCCTTCGGCGTGGCCATGGAGGCCGGGGTGCTCAAATTCGGCGACGGCGCCGAGTTGTGCCGCATCCTCAGGGAAGAAGTGGCCAAGGGAACCCCCTTGGGCCGGATCATCGGCAGCGGCGCCGCGGCCGTGGGCAAGGCCTACGGCATCACCCGGGTGCCGGTGGTCAAGGGTCAGGCCATCCCGGCCTACGATCCCCGCGCCATCAAGGGTATCGGCATCACCTACGCCACCTCCACCCAGGGCGCCGATCACACCATGGGCTACACCATTGCCACCAACATCCTCGGTGTCGGCGGCAAGCTCGATCCGCTGAGCAAGGAAGGCCAGGTGGAGCTGTCGCGCAACCTGCAGATCGCCACCGCCGCCATCGATTCCACCGGCATGTGTTTGTTCGTCGCCTTTGCCGCGCTCGATGACCCGACCTGTCTGCCGGCCCTGATCGACCTGATCAACGCCCGCTACGGGATTCATCTGGTTGCCGACGACGTCACCAACCTGGGCATGACCATCCTCAAGACCGAGCGGGCCTTCAACATGGCCGCCGGCTTCACCAGCAAGGATGACCGGTTGCCCGAGTTCTTCGCCGAGGAGCCGATCGCGCCCCATAACGTGGTCTGGGACATCACCGACGAGGCGATTGATTCGTTCTGGAATTTTTAATTAAAAGAGGTGGTGCATGGAATGCACCCTACCCAGGGTAGGGTGCATTTTACGCACCAATGCCAACGTATGCAGCTCACAGTCAAACTGTTCGCCTACTTCCGGGACAACCGCTTCAAGCAGCAGTGCCTGGACTTTCCCGAGGGAACCACGGTGGAGGACATCATCCGTGCCCTCGGGGTGCCGCTCGCTGAAGTCGGGGTGACCATGATCAATTCGCGCCCCTGCGAATTGGATCAGGTTCCGGCCGAAGGCGATCAGGTGGCTATCTTTCCGGCGATCGGCGGGGGATGATTTCCCGCCGATCGCCGCTTCCATAGGCTCCCCCATGCATCGCGACCCATGACTTCGCGCGGCCCCCAATCCGTGTTTGGTGGGGGGGTCGGTCGATACGAGGACGCCGAGATTTCTTCCTGACAATCGAAAAGACGAGCCAAGCAGGGTGGATTCCATGCTATAATGCAACGGAACAAACTTTGGTCCGACTGGTGTTTCTTTGTCCCGCCGTCGCCATCGACGGCGAGACCACCGTTTCCCGGCCCTTGTTCCGGAAACCCCACAGAGCAGGGATGAAGAGCATGAACGATTTTTTCAAACTGATCAGTCCTTCCGATTTCATCGACCTGTTTGCCGATTTCGCCCCGCTCGCGGCCGAGGTCGTGCCGCTTGCCACCGCCAGAGGCCGAATCGTGGCCGAACCGCTGGTGAGCGCAGAAGCCCTCCCCCCCTTTTCCCGTTCCACCATGGATGGCTATGCGGTCCGGGCCGCCGACACCTTCGGCTGTTCGGAATCGGAGACCGCCCTGTTGACCGTGATCGGCGAGATCGCCATGGGCACCTCCGGCCAGGCGCTCAGCCTGCGGCCCGGTCAGGCGGCACGGATCTGGACCGGTGGCGAACTGCCGCAGAAGGCCGACGCCGTGGTCATGGTCGAGTATACCCAGCCCTTTGACCAGGAGACGGTGGCCGTGTTCCGGCCGGTGGCGCCGGGGGAAAACGTCATCCGGGCCGGTGAGGATTATGCGCCCGGCACGGTGGTGCTGGAGGCGGGCAACCGCTTGCGGCCCCAGGACCTGGGCGTGCTCTCCGGTCTGGGCATCACGGAGGTTTCGGTCTATCGCCGGCCACGGGTGGCGATCCTCTCCACCGGCGACGAGCTGGTGCCCCCGGAAGAGACGCCGCCGCCGGGCAAGATCCGCGACATCAACTCCACCACCTTGGCGGCCCTGGTCGAGGAGGCAGGCTCCATCGCCCTGCCCTACGGCATCTGCACCGACGATTTCGACCGCATGCTCGCCCTCTGCACCGAGGCCCTGGAACAGGCCGATGTGCTCCTGCTCTCCGGCGGCAGTTCGGTGGGCCAGCGCGATTTCACCCAGCGGGTCTTTGCCGCCATCCCCGGCAGCCGGATGCTGGTGCACGGGGTGTCGGTCCGGCCCGGCAAGCCCACCATCCTCGCCCGTCAGGGCAACAAGGCCCTGTTCGGCCTGCCCGGCCACGTGGCCTCGGCGCTCGTGGTCTTCACCTGCTTTGTCCGGCCGCTGCTGCGGCAATACAGCGGCCTGGACGCCACCCTCGGCCTGCGGACCGTCAAGGCGATCACCGCCCAGCAGATTCCCTCGGTGATCGGCCGGGAGGACTATGTCCGCGTCCGCCTCACTGCCCAAGACGACAACACCCCGCCCCTGGCCATGCCGGTCTACGGCAAGTCCGGCCTGCTCAATCCGCTGGTCCGGGCCGACGGCCTCCTGCCCATCGGCCGCGATGTCGAGGGGTTGGATAAGGGGGTTGAGGCTGCGGTGCTGTTGTTTCCGTAGCAGGTTATTTAGACTGGAGGTCGTTTAGGCTATTAGGTGAAACAACGTGGCGCCGAGATTTCCCCCTCTGATAGCCTACAGACTAAACCCCTACCCCCCCCAAAAAAGCCATGCAACGAAAAATCTATCTCCAGATGCATACCTTGGCCGAGGCCCAGCAGTTGTTTTGGTCGCGATTCAAAACCCATGGCACCGGCGAGGAAACCGTTGCCTCGCGTTCGGCCCGCGGCCGGGTGACCGCCGGTCCGATCAGCGCCCGCTTCTCCTCGCCCTCGTTCCATTCGGCGGCCATGGACGGGCTGGCGGTGCGGGCCGAAGACACCTTCGCCGCCAGTGACGACGCCCCCCTGACCCTGCGGCTCGACGCCGGCCAGGCCACGATGATCAACACCGGCTACCCGCTGCCGCCGGAGGCCAACGCGGTGATCATGATCGAAAACGTGCTCCTTGGCAACGACGGCACCGAGGCGGTGATCCGCGCCCCGGTCTACCCCTGGCAGCATGTGCGCAAGGTGGGCGAGGACATCGTCGCCACCGAGCTGCTCTTCCCCACCGGCCATCAGTTGCGGCCACCGGACATCGGCGCCCTGATCACCGGCGGCTGCGCCACGATCCGGGTACGCAAGCGACCCAGGGTAGTGATCATCCCCACCGGCAGTGAGCTGGTCACCCTGGAGGACTACCCGGAGGCGGTGCCGCCGGGCAAGACCATCGAATCGAACGCCGTGGTCCTCGCCGGTCTGGCCGAACAGGCCGGGGCCGAGGTCACCATCACCCCGATCATCAGCGACGATTTCGAGGCGATCAAAGCGCATCTGCAGCACATCCTCGCCGCCGGGGCCGACCTGGTGATCGTCAACGCCGGCTCCTCGGCCGGCAGCGCCGACTACACGGTGCGGATCATCGAGCAACTGGGCGAGGTCCTGGTGCACGGCATCACCATCATGCCCGGCAAACCGACCATCCTGGGAGCGATCAACAACACGCCGGTGGTCGGCGTCCCCGGCTATCCGGTCTCGGCGATCATTGCCATGGAGCAACTGGTGGTGCCACTCATCGCCCGGATGCAGGGCATCCATGTCGAGCCGCCGGCCATCGTCAAGGCCCTCCTGGCCAAGGACATGCCCTCAAAGAGCGGCATCGAGGAGTTCCGGCGGATGATCGTCGGCCGGATCGACGACCATTTCGTGGCCGTGCCGCTCAAGCAGGGGGCCGGCGCCATCACCACCCTCACCCGGGCCAACGGCATCCTCCGCATCGCCGCCGCCTCGGAAGGCGAAATCCACGGCCGCGAGGTCGAAATCGAGCTACTGGCGCCGTTGCCGCAGGTGGAGCGGACCCTCCTCTGCACCGGCAGCCACGACCTCTGCCTGGATGTGCTGGGCGATTTTCTCCGCCAAGAGGACCCGGCCTATCCCCTGGCCTCGACCCATGTCGGCAGTCTGGGCGGGATCATGGCCCTCAAGCAGGGGATGTGCCATATTGCCGGCTCGCATTTGCTCGATCCCTCCGACGGCTCCTACAACACCAGTTATATCCGCAAGCACCTGGCCGGCCGCGACATCCGCATCGTCACCCTGGTGTACCGCGAACAGGGATTCATTGTCGCCCAGGGCAATCCGAAGCAGATCCACTCGGTGCATGACCTGTTCGGCAAGGGTGTGCGCTTCATCAACCGCCAGGCCGGTTCCGGCACCCGGGTGCTGCTCGACTACGAACTCAGCCGCCATAACCTCGACCCCGACGACATCGACGGCTACCAGCAGGACGAATACACCCACATGGCGGTGGCGGTGGCGGTGCTCTCCGGCAAGGTGGATGTGGGGCTGGGGATCAAGAGCGCGGCTCGAGCCCTGGGACTCGATTTCGTGCCGCTGATCGAGGAGCGCTACGACCTGCTCATCCCCGGCGAGCTGTTCGCCACGCCGATGATCCAGGCCGTGCTCACGGTGATCAACACGGAGCGGTTCAAACAGACCGTGGCAGGGATGGGCGGCTATTCCACCCGGGAGACAGGCAATCTGGTGCCCCTGGTTTGATGTGTCTCTGTACGCGTGTTGTTTGTTCGGCGCGTGGAGTTCATGGAGCTAACAATCGCTGCTGTCATGCCGAATGCAGGTGAGGAATCTGGAGATTTCTCCCTGCGGTCGAAATGACGAACAGGAACGAGCCGGTCACTTGGTCGGCTGCGGCTCGTTGACCAGGAAATCGCAATCTTTCAGGTCGATGTGCATCCAGGTGTTGTGCAGGGGCGAAGCAAGGCCGAGGAGGAGCTTGACGGTTTCGGCCGCCTGGAGACTGGCGATGAGAGCCACGGTGCTGGCCAGCACCGGCGGGGGGAGACCGCTGGCCATGCGCTCCGGATAGAGGCGGTCGATCAGGTCGCCGCCAGCCAGTTGCACCCCCACCTGGCCGTACCAGCCGTTGACCGCGCCGTGGACCAGGGGCATGGACCGGTGGTTACAGAGGGCCGCCAGATCGCGCCGGGCCTGGATGTTGTCGAGGCAATCGACCGCGACATCGACCCGCAGCGGTTCCTCCTCGGCGACGGCGCGGAAATCGGCGGCAAAGGCCTGGACCGTGACAAAGGGATGGATGCCGGCCGCCCGGCGGGCAGCGGCTTCGGCCTTGTTCTGGCCGAGCGTGGACAAGAGGGCATTGAGCTGGCGGTTGCAGTTGCTGGGGGCAAAGACATCGGGATCAAAGAGGTGCAACCGGCCCACGCCGACGCGGACCAGGGCCTCGATCACGTACCCGCCGAGGCCGCCGCAGCCGATCACCGCCACCCGCTTCGTTTGCAGGAGCTGCTGCTGGGCATCGGTCAGGCTGCCCTGGTTGCGGGCAAAGATGTCGGCAAAGGCTGGTGAGGTCATGGTCTGGAGGAGAAAAGAAAATTGATCGATTGCACGGTACCGGCGACCCGGGCCGATGTCAATCGCTTCCGGACAAGGGGCGGTTTTCGTAGCCCATGCCTATGTCGATACCGGACAATATGAACAAAAATTCGATGCCACACCTGCAACCATCCGGAGTGATAACGCCGGCAACGGGAAAAAAACAGGGGGACGCCAGACGCCCCTCCGGCACCATGCGCTGGCTTGGCATCGGGGTTCGCACCGGCCACTTGGGCGTCACCGCGGTGCTGTTCGGCGGCGTGCTCCTGCTGGTCCCGTTTGCCCGCCTGACCCCCTGGCACCACCTCACCATCGCCACCGGCGGCCTCCTCCTTTTCCTGGAATGGCTGCACGACTCGCGCTGGCCGCACCGGGGCAAGGGGTTGCTTGGCCTCCTCCACCTCGGCCTCTGTCTGCTGATCCACTTCGTGCCGGCCCTGACCGTGCCGCTCCTGTGGGCGATCCTGATCAGCGGCGGCATCGGCAGCCATATGCCGCGCCGGTACCGGCACTGGTCGTTTCTCCAGGGCTGGGAGCGCACGGGCCAAGAAGAAACCGGTCGCTGAAACGGCAAACCGAGGCCGGATATCTGTTGTTTTTGGTTGGAATAAGTCGGTAATGGAAAAAACGAGCCCATCTTCAGAAATACTATTGACGGAAAGCAACGAAAATGGCCATCCTGCCGGGGCAACACCCGCATCCTGTTCCTCAGCCCCCGGATTTTCCATGAAACGCTTGCTCACCACCAAAGAGGTCGCCGAATTCCTCAACATCCATGAAAAAAAAGTCTACACCCTGGTCGCGGAAAAGGCCATGCCCGCCACCAAGATTGCCGGCAAATGGCTTTTCCCCCAGTACCTGATCGAACAGTGGGTGGAAAACAACACCATCAATTTTCCCGACAACAGCCGCCCCCTGACCTCGAACCAGCGGCTGATCGTGCTCGCCGGCAGCAACGACCTGCTCCTGGACAAGACCATCACCCTGTTCAACCGTTCGTTTTCCAGCCATCTGGCGGTGTTCGCCAATGTCGGCAGCATGGGCGGGGTCCAGGCCCTGCGCAGCACCCTCTGCCATATCGCCGCCAGTCATCTCATCCAGGACGACGAGGTGGACTACAATTTCCAGTTTGCCGCCCAGGAATTCGAAAAGATGCCGGTGGTGGTCAATTTCTGCCGCCGCCTGCAAGGGCTGCTGGTGCGCAAGCACAACCCCTTGGAGATCCTCTCGGTGGCCGATCTCGGGCGGCCGGGTCTGCGGCTGGTCAACCGGTCACTCGGCACCGGCACCCGGCTGCTGCTCGACCGGGAGCTGCAAAAAGTCGGTATCCGGGGCGACAAGATCACCGGGTACGATTATGAGGTATCGCGCCACATGGACGTCGGCCTGGAGATCCTGGCCGGCCGGGCCGATGTCGGGCCGGGGATCGAGGCGGTGGCCGGAGCCCTGGACCTCGATTTCCTGCCCCTGCGCTGGGAACGGTTCGACCTCCTGGTGTCCAAGGAGGTGTTTTTCGAACGGGCGATCCAATCCTTTTTCGGCCTGCTCCACTCCGAACCCTTCAAGGAGGCCGGACGGGCCATCAAGGGCTATGACCTGAGCATGGCGGGAACAATCGTCTTTCAAGAAGGTCAGTAGTTTTTACGGGCAGGGGGTGATAGCCTGCCTGAAATCAAGCCAGAGGAGTAGAGTATGAACTATGGAAAAACGTTGTTGTGCGGCCTGATGCTGGCCACCTTGACCTGCGGCGCGGCCCTGGCCGAGGACAAGGTAATCAAGATGTCGACCACCACCTCCACTCAGGAGTCCGGTCTGCTCGATGTGCTCCTGCCGGCCCTGGAGAAGGACACCGGGATTACGGTCAAGGTGATCGCCAAGGGCACCGGTGCGGCCATCCGGGACGGCATCGACGGCAATGTCGATGTCATCTTCGTCCATGACCGGGTCCGGGAAGACGCCTTTGTCAAGGATGGCTTCGGCACCAAACGGTATGCGGTGATGCACAACGATTTCATCGTCGTCGGCCCGGCCAGCGACAAGGCCAAGGTCAAGGGCTCCGCCGAGGGAGGCGAGGCCCTGCGCAAAGTCGCCATCGCCAAGGCCACCTTTGTCTCCCGGGGCGACGATTCCGGCACCCATGCCAAGGAGCAGGAACTGTGGATGGCCTCGGGCCAACCCCTGGAAACCGCCACCTCCACCATGGAAAAGGACGGCAAGCCGGTGGAATTCAAGTCCGTGCATCCGGCAATGAGCACCGGCTGGTACCTTTCCGTCGGCCAGGGCATGGGCAAGACCCTGACGCTTGCCGACGAGAAACAGGCCTACACCCTGGCCGACCGCGGCACCTACATCAAGTATAAATTCGGCCGGGAAGTGCCCGTCAATTTGGAGATCCTCTGCGAGGGCGGCAACCAGTTGGCCAACCCCTACGGCTTCATTCCGGTCAATCCGCAGAAGCATCCCCATGTCAAGGCCGCCCTGGCCGAGCAGATGGCCCAGTGGCTGGTCTCCCCCAAGGGACAACAGGTGATCGCCGACTACAAGCTGCACCGCAAACAGTTGTTCTTTCCCGATGCCAAGTAAGCATCCGAACCCAGGGTGGTAACCAACCGGGCGGACGGCATCCCGGATGCCGCCCGCCTCTTTTTCCCTCGTTTCAGTTTCGATCCGGCTGATGTCCTTCTTCCTTGACAGCTTTATCGCCGCCTGCCGCCTGGCCTGGTCGCTCGACCCGGAACTGCTGACCATCGTCCGGGTGTCGCTGGCGGTCAGTTGCCTGGCCACGGTATTCGCGGCCCTGGCGGGCATTCCCGCCGGCTTCGCCATTGCCCACGGCCGCTTCCCGGGCAAGCGGATCGTCATCACCCTGCTCAACACCCTCCTGGCCCTGCCCACGGTGGTGATCGGCCTCTTCGTCTACGTCTTCATCTCCCGGCGCGGCATCTTCGGGCCGCTCGACCTGCTCTACACCCAGCAGGCAATGATCATCGGCCAGTTCATCCTCATCGTGCCGCTGATCACCGCCCTGACCATCGCCGCCATCAGCCGGGTGGACGAGCGCTACCGCAAGACCGCCAAAACCCTGGGGGCGAACGGCTGGCAAACGGCCCTGGTGGTGCTGCGCGAGGGGCGATTCGGTATTGCCGCCGCCGTCATCTCCGCCTTTGGCCGGGTGATCTCCGAAATCGGCATCTCGATGATGCTCGGCGGCAACATCAAGGGCTTCACCCGCACCATGACCACGGCCATGGCCCTGGAGTACGACAAGGGCTCCTTCACCCTGGCCGTGGCCCTGGGCCTGGTGCTGATGGCGATCAGCCTGGGGATGAATGTCCTCTTCAACCTCATCCAGGGAAGGAGCGGCCGATGATGCTCTATGTCCTGGACAGGATCATCCAGCGCTACGCCGACCGGGTGGTGCTGGACATCGACCATCTGGCGATCGAGGCCGGCGGCATCCACGCCCTGCTCGGCCCCAACGGCGCCGGCAAGACCACCCTGCTCAACCTCCTTGCTTTTCTGGAGGCTCCGGCAGGCGGCACCATGCTGTTTCAAGGGCAGCCGGTGACGTACACTGCCAAAAACGTGCTGCCCCTGCGCCGTCGGGTGGTGCTGGTGGATCAGCATCCGATCATGTTCTCCACCACGGTCAGCAGCAACATCGAATTCGGGCTCAACATCAGGAAGGTTGAAAAAACGGCGCGGCAACGGATTGTCGACGAGGTGCTGGCAACGGTGGGATTGAGCCGCTACCGGGATGCGCGCGCCCATGAGCTTTCCGGCGGCGAGACCCAGCGGCTGGCTCTGGCCAGGGCCCTGGCGCTGGCGCCCGAGGTCCTGCTCTGCGACGAACCCACCGCCAGCGTCGACGCCGAAAACCAGGCGATCATCGTCGACCTCCTGCAGCGGATCAACGCCGACCGGGGCACGACCATCGTCTTTACCACCCACGACCGGTTGCAGGCCACGGCCCTGGCCGGGTACACCCTGGTGCTTGAAGGCGGCCGCCTGGCCACCACCACCTACGAGAATTCGTACGCCTGCACCCTGCTGCCCCAGGCTGACGGCGGTGTGCGCTGCCGGCTGCGGGAGGGGGTGGAGATCGCGGTGCCCACGCCGCCACCTCTCCCCACCATGGCAACCACGGGCCGGGTCACCATCGGTCCGCAAGGCATCAGCCTCTGCCGGATCGACCCGCTCCCTTGTCCGGAAACAGCGGACCGGGTCATTGGCACGATCGTGCTCCTCATGGCCGAGGGAGAATACATCCGGGTGGTGGTCAATGTCGGCGTACTGATGGTAGTGCTCATGGACCGGGCCAGGTACGCCGCTCTCCGGCCCGCTATCGGCGAAACCATGCTGCTGCGTTTTGCCACCGAGAGCCTCGTCTTCTTTCCCGACTCTTCGTCCCCCTGATTTCCCGGACATCCCACCGCGCCGCGCACCGCAACGGTCCGGGCGAAACCGCGAAAAGCTGTTGACTTCCAACTAGCTGTTTTGTACCTACAATTCCACTACGTTGCGACGGGATCTTTTTCAACGGGGATGACGGCCGTCAGGGAACCACCGCGCCGCCGCTGCGGGTGGCCGCGAACACTCGTGCCGGGCGCCAACGATCCCCGCACTCGTCCAGCCCTTCCCGAGCCCTTGACTGTGCCGCCGGCCTCCCTGCCCGGAGGCTCTTTCTTTTCAACCTATTCTTCTCCCATGCCGATTGCACACCTGACCGCCGCCGAACTGCGCCTCACCATCGACCCCGCCAGCCTGGGATTCGCCGACACCTCGGAAATCCAGGACCATGCCCTTCCCTGGATCGGCCAGGAACGCGCCGAAATGGCGGCGCACTTCGGGCTGGGAATGGAGCAGACCGATTACAACCTGTTCGTCCTCGGAGAGGTCGGCAGCGGCCGCTCGTCGCTGCTCAAACAGGCCATGGAGGCGATAGCGGCCCAGCGGGCCACCCCACCCGATCTCTGCTACCTGCACAACTTCGACGCCCCGGAACAGCCCCGCGCCCTCCGCCTGCCCGCCGGCCAGGGCCGTTTGCTGCGCCAGGGGATGGCGCGCATGTGCAAGACCCTGCTCACGGAAATACCGCAGCAACTGAGCGGACCGGACTTCAAGATGGAGAGCGAGCGCATCGCTCAAACCTACAAGCAGGAAGAGACCAAGGCCTTCACCGAACTCGACGCCTTTGCCGAAGCCCGCAATTTCACCATGCACCGTGAATCCGGCAACATCCTGTTCACGTTGCGCGGCGCGGGCGGCCGTGCCCTGACCGAGGACGAGATGCTCGCTCTGCCCAAGGAACAGCGGAGCGAGATTGCCCGGGTGGAACAGGAACTGCTGGCCGAAATCAACCGCTATTTCGAGAAAACCCGCCCGCTGGAGCAGGAGATGCACGAAGCCCTGGCCTCGTTGCGCCGCCAGACCGTCAAACCGCTCCTCAATCGGCAATTGGGCGAGATCCATGACGCCATGGGCAAGCGGAGCGAGGAGACGCACAAACTCGAGATCTACCTGGGTCAGGTCAGAGATGACCTCCTCGACAACCTGGAACTGTTCCAATCAACCGAGACCGACGACGAACTGCGCAAGGAATTGCTGGGCCAGGTGCTGTCCCGCTACCGGGTCAACCTGGTCGTCGACAACGACGGCTTGCAAGGGGTGCCGGTGATCGTCGAAGACAACCCCCTGTTCCGTTCGCTGTTTGGCAGCATCGAATATCAATCCGAAAACGATGTCCTGGTGACCGATTTTTCCCGGATCCGCGCCGGCAGTCTGCTCAAGGCCCACGGCGGTTTTCTCCTGCTCCATCTCCGCGATCTGCTGGCCGATGGGCTGGTGTGGGAAAAGCTGCGCCGGTTCCTGCGCAGCGGCCACCTGCAAATCGAGGAACCGGGCACCGCCTTTGCGCCGATTGCGGCGGTTTCGCTCGAACCCGAACCGGTCGATGTCGACGTCAAAATTATTCTGGTCGGCTCGCGCGCCCTCTATTACGAATTGCAGGAGGGCGATCCCGAGTTTGCCCGCCACTTCCGGGTCAAGGTGGATTTTGCCGATCGATTTGCCGCCAACGACCACACCCGGCGCGCCTCGGCCGTCTTCATCGCCCATACCTGCAAAAAACTCGGACTGCCCCATTTTTCCGCGGCCGCCGTGGCGCGTCTCCTGGAACAGGGGCATCGGGAAGCGGAAGACCGGGCCCGCCAGAGTGCGATCTTCCGCCACACCGAGGCGCTGATCATGGAAAGTGCCGCCCTGTGCCAAAGGCGGGACGATTGCCTGGTCTCGGCCGCGGATGTGGATGCGGCGGTGGCGGCCCGCACCCGGCGCCACGACTATCCCGAGCAGCGGATGCGGGAAGCCATTGCCGAAGGCGATGTGCTGATCTCGCTTGCGGGCGAGCACGTCGGTCAGGTCAACGGCCTGAGCGTGGTCGACCTGGGCGATCATTGCTTCGGCTATCCGGTCCGCGTCACCGCCCGCACCTACGCCGGGGAAGACGGCGTGCTCAACATCGAACGCGAGGTGGCCCTCTCCGGCCCCATCCACGACAAGGGCGTCTTCATCCTGCAGAACTTTCTGGCGGCGCTCTTTGCCCGCAACGCGCCGCTGGCCCTCAATGCCTCCATCGTCTTTGAGCAGGAATACGGCGGCATCGAAGGCGACTCCGCCTCCTGCGCCGAATTGTACGCCTTGCTCTCGTCGCTGTCGGGGCTGCCGCTCGCACAGGGCATCGCGGTAACCGGCGCCCTCAACCAGCACGGCGAGGTGCTGCCGGTGGGCGGCATCAACGAAAAGATCGAAGGCTACTTCCGCCTCTGCGCCGCCGCCGGCTTGAACGGCAGCCAGGGGGTGCTGATGCCGCATCGCAACCGCCGCCACCTGATGCTCGACCACGCCGTCGGGGCCGCCGTGGCCCAGGGTCGCTTTCACATCCACACCATCGAGCATGTAACCGAGGGCCTGGAACTGCTCACCGGAGTGCCGGCAGGGCGCGCCGGCAAGAGCGGCGTCTATCCGCCCGGCACCGTGCTCCATCGAGCCCAGAAAAACCTCATGGCCTTCCGCCGTGCCTGCCATGCCGTGGAGCACCGGGCCGACGCCGACAAATCGGGAAAAAAGGACAAACAGGGCGCCGATCACGATCATCTTCCGCGCTGACCCCTTCCTGATTCCCGGCGGGGTCCGGTAGCCTGTCCCGGGGAGCAGGGCTTCGATTTCATTTTCCATTTTTGCCAAAAGTGCAGTATGATTTGTGGAAATACCCCCCCTGGCAGACACGACGGTTGACCGCTGCGGGCACAGCCTGTTGTTTATGCAGGGTCCATACATTCACACCAAACCGATGAAAGGAGTTCTTATGATGAATCACGTGATGAGAGGTACCGTCATGCTCACCTTGGCCGCCATGCTGACCGCATGCGCGGGGGCAACCAAACAGGAGACGGGGACCGGCGTCGGCGCCGCTGCCGGAGCGGGCATCGGGGCGATTCTCGGGCAGGCCATCGGCCACAACACCACGAGTACCCTGGTTGGTGCCGGTATCGGCGCGGTACTGGGCGGCATCGCCGGCAACCAGATCGGTGCCTACATGGACCGCCAGGAACAAGATTTGCGGCAGGTCGAGACCGCCAGCATCCAACGCGATCAGGATGTGCTGACCGCCACCTTCAAGAGCGATATGTTCTTTGACTACGATTCCGCCCAAATCAAGCCCGGCGCGTATCGCGAACTGGATCGCATTTCCCATGTGCTCAACAACTATCCCCAAACCACGATCCGGGTCGAAGGCCATACCGATTCTCGCGGCAGCGATCAATACAATCAGCAACTGTCGGAGCGGCGGGCCATGTCGGTCAAGAACGCCTTGACCCAGCGCGGGGTTGATGCCCGGCGCATCGAGGCCGTCGGCTACGGCGAGTCGCAACCGATCTCGTCCAGCGATGCCATGAACCGGCGGGTCAATATCGTCATCGTTCCCATTCGCCAGAACTGAGGACGCAAACCAAGCAAGAATGGCCGGCCCCGAACCCTTCACCACCCGGGGCCTCTCGATCAGCGAGGATGTGGCGGTTGTGGGCGGGCTCTGGGCCGCAGTCCGCCACCCTTGGTTCTTTCTGTTCTTTTTCGGCCTCTTCTTTCTTGTGTCCCTGTGGATGATTCCCCGTCTCTGGCGGGGAATCAAATATCTCCTTCGCCGGCTGACCGATCCGACCGGCAGTCCTCCGGGAATCGACCCTACCGGCACCGCTGGCCAGTGATGCCCGGTGACGAGTCCCCCACACCGCGCCCCCTCGTCGGCGTCTTCCCCCCCTCATTCCTCCCCTCATTCCTCCTCTCTTTCCAGCCGGAGCGAAAGGGTATCCTCGATGAAACGCCGTTTCCTGCGGCGGGACTGCCTCCAGGGCAGGCGCCGTTCCCCTGGAAATAGTTCTTTGTCGAGGTTAGAGAGCGGTATATACTACGCTTGACTTTTGTACGCTGTGGCAGTACCGGCACCTTGCCCTCCTCTCATATTCGCCACCAAGGACTGCACGACATGCACCCTTTCCGCACCCTGAGTCGCAGTATCGTCACCAAAACGGTTGCCCTGATTCTTGTGGTCGTTTGCTTTCTTGTTGTTGCCCTGATCTTGACCTCACGCACCCTGGTGCTCACCCGGTTTGCCACCCTTGAACAGGAAGACGCAACGATCCAGGTCCAGCGGGGGCGCAATGAAATCAAGGCGACCCTCGATAAACTGCAAGCCTTTGGTTCGGATTGGAGCTTCTGGGATGACACCTATCAATTCGTTGCCGACCATAATCCGGAATTTATTGAAAACAATCTCATGGATCAGACGTTTATCGATCAGCGTCTCAACCTGATGATGTTTTTCAACTCCCAGGGCCAGCTCATCCATCAGCAATTTTTTAACCTTGAGAACGCAAAACCGTCTGAGCCGGACACCTCGACCGTCGAGGCCATCCTGGCTGTTCCGCCCCTTGTTCGGGATAATCCCGGCGCTACCGAGATCCGAACCGGGATCCTCGTGACCCCCATTGCCCCGCTGCTTCTGGTTTCCTCCCCCGTGCTGCCGAGTCTGCGGAATGAACCCAGTCGCGGCAGATTGCTCGTCGGTCGGTATCTGAACCGGGAGGAGATTCAACGGATCGGGACCATGATCCAATCAAAACTGGCCGTCGCCCCGGTGCCCCTCCGGTCAGCCGATGGGATGCGCCCTGGAAACGGAAAGGTTTTGACCGAAATCGTGGACGACAACTCCTTGCTCGCGTCCACAGAGCTTACCGATATCACCGGGCAACCGGCCTTGACGGTGACGGTCACGCTGGCGCGTCCCATGTTCCGGCACGGATATGCGATGTGGAAACAGCATGCCGTGTCCACAGCGCTCCTCGGTTTTTTCTTTGTGGTTGTCCTCGTTCTCCTCTTGAACCGGATTGTCCTCAGGAAGCTGGTCAGGATGGCCCATGAGATCGACCAGATCAAGGAAAAGGGGGATCCCGGGCAAGGCGTCACTGTTTACGGGCAGGATGAAATCGCCTATCTGGCCGAAAAAGTGAACGCCATGCTCGCAACTTTGCAGGAACTGACCAAGAGCCAGGAAGAAAAAGAGCTCTATCTGCAACGGCTGCTCGATACCATCAACTGTGGCGTCATGGTGGTGAACCCGGAAGACCGCCGCATCGTGGCAATCAACAAGACAGGGGCCGCCATGCTCGATCATTCTCCGGAGGAGGTGGTCGGCCAGGTTTGTCACGCGTTCGTCTGCCCGAGAGAGTGGCACGATTGTCCCGTCCTTGACCACAACGAAGCGATTGATCTCAGCGAACGCCAAATTCTGCGCGCCGATCAAAGCTCCTTGGCGGTCTTGAAAAGCGTCGCCAACATCGAAAGCGGCGGGCACCACTATCTGATCGAGAGTTTTGTCGACATCAGCCCCTTAAAAAAGGTGGAGGCCCAATTGCGGGCCAGTGAAGCGCGGTATCGTCGTTTTTTCGACGAAGACCTTACCGGCGATTTCATCGTCTCGGTAGAGGGGGAGATCATCGACTGCAACCTCGCCTATGCCCGCATGTTCGGTTACGACACCATCGATGCCATCAAGCGGACCAATGTGGTCGGCCAGTACGGAGCGGCAACGGATCGGGACCTCTTTCTGGAACGGATTCGCAAGGAGGGCAAGCTGGAGCGCTACGAATCGGAGCGGCGGCGGCGGGACGGCAGCCCGATCTACTGCATCGGCAACGAGATCGGCGAGTTCGACGAGCAGGGGGCATTGGTCCGCATCCGGGGCTATCTCTTCGACGACACCAAGCGGGTCCTCCTGGAGCGCGAGATCCGTCAGAACCAGAAAATGGAGGCCATCGGCACCCTGGCTGGAGGAATCGCACATGATTTCAACAACATCCTCGCAGGGATCATTGGCTATGCCGAAATCATCCTGATGAAGGAAACCGCCGACAGCCGGGTGCGGGAATACCTGCGTAAGATCCTTGCCGCCGGGGAAAAGGCCCGTGAACTGATCTATCAGATCCTCTCCTTCAGCCGAAAAACGGAGACCACGCTGCAACCGGTGCACCTGGAACCGGTTATCCGCGAGGTGATGCAGATGCTCCGGGCCACGCTCCCCGCCACCATTGCCATTGAAGAGCAGTTGAACGAAGACGCCATCGTGATGGCCGATCCGGTGCAGATCCATCAGATTGTGCTCAATCTCTGCACCAATGCCGGTTATGCGATGCGGGAGGAGGGAGGCAGGCTGACCATTGCCCTCGAGCGGGTCTGGCCGGATGCATCCTTCCTCGCCCAGAACCCGCTGCTTGCATCGGGTGGCCACGCCCGTATCCGCATCGAGGACACCGGCCATGGTATCCCCGACTCCATCCGCAGCCGCATTTTCGATCCCTTTTTCACCACCAAGAGCAAGGATGAAGGGACCGGTCTCGGCCTTTCCGTGGTGCATGGCATCGTGCAGAACCTGAAGGGATTGATCACCGTGGTGTCCACGCCGGGGTGGGGATCCCGGTTTGACGTCTACCTCCCCCTGACGGACAGGGCCGCCGACGTGGTTGCGCCGGAAACACTGCCGCCCGCCTCCGGAGAGGAGCACCTTGTTTATGTGGATGACGATCCCTTCCTGGTGGAGATCGGCAAGGAAATGCTCCTGGATCTGGGATACCGGGTGACGGAGTTCACCGACAGCGGCCAGGCCCTGGCCTTCCTGTGCGAGCATCGCACCGATGTCGACCTGGTGATCAGCGACCTGACCATGCCCCGGCTGACCGGGGTTGGCCTGGCTCGCAGCCTCTGCGAAGCAGGGATCGCGACCCCGATGATCATCTACACCGGATACAAGGAAGACCTGGCCGGGGAAAACCTCAACCTTCTGGGTATTCGTGAGGTGCTGCTCAAGCCGATCACGCCGCAGGTGCTGGCATACAAGGTGCGCGAGGTGCTCGACCGGGTTCGAAGAGAGGCCGATTGCACCTGATTGGTCCCGTTTGCCGATTCCGGCATCCGGCACATTCCGCATGCCTTACCGCCGGGCCTCTGACCCTGTGCCAGAGCGCGGTCATGAGCGACACAAAAAAAGCCGGGTCCAACGACCCGGCTTTTTTGTGTGCGATCAGCGCCCGATCAAACCGGCAGGATGCGGTAGAGAACGGCGGCGATCACCATGCACACCGGAATAGTGAGGACCCAGGCCATGACGATATTGCCGACAATCCCCAATTTGAGGGCATTCGCGCCCCTGGTGCTGCCCACGCCCATGATCGAGGTCGAGATGATATGGGTGGTGCTGACCGGAATGCCGAAATGGGAGGCCCAGAGAATGACGATGGCCGCCGAGGTTTCGGCGGCGAAGCCGTGCACCGGCTTGAGCTTGATCATCTTGCTGCCCATGGTGCGGATGATCCGCCAGCCCCCGGCCATGGTCCCCAAACCCATGGTCACCGCACAGCCGAGAATGACCCAGTAGGGGACCTCGAAGGTGGGCAGGGTGTGGTAGCTGACCAGGGCCAGGGTGATGATGCCCATGGTCTTCTGGGCATCGTTGCTGCCGTGGCTCAGCGCCATGATCCCGGAGGAGACCAACTGCATCTTCTTGAAATACTTGTTGACCGAATTGGGGTTGGCCTTGGAGCAGAGCCAGAGAATCAGCACCATGCAGAGGAAGCCGATACCAAAGCCGATGAGCGGCGAGGTGATCATCGGCATGAGCACCTTCTTGGTGACCCCGTCGAAATGGACGACATGGTAGCCGGCCTTGGAGATCGCCGCCCCCATCAATCCGCCGATCAGGGCATGGGAGGAACTGGAGGGAATACCGTAGTACCAGGTGATCAGGTTCCAGATGATCGCCGAGAGCAGGGCGCAGAGAATGACTCCCTGGGTGACGCTGTCGGTGGCGACGATGCCCTTGCCGATGGTGCTGGCCACATGGGTGCCCATGAAGGCACCAGCGATGTTGAGCACGCCGGCATAGGCGATGGCGGCGCGGGCGGTCAGCACCTTGGTCGAGACCACCGTGGCGATGGCGTTGGCGGAATCGTGAAACCCGTTAATGTACTCAAAAATCAACGCGGTGACGACAACAAAAATGAGCAGGGTCAGAACCATTGGGCCTCTTCCTTTTTCCCGTGATCCAGCCATGGGCGGCGGCATTGCCTGCCACCTGCGGAAAACGACGGAATCATTTCAACTGTGCTTGAGGGCGACATTGACAATCAGATCGGAGATCACCGAACACATATCCAGCGCATTTTCGATACCCTTGTAGATATCGCGCAACTTGAGCACATAGAGGGCGTCGTATTTACCGGAAAAAAGCTCTTCGGTGGCGGTAAACAGGATCTCGTCGCCACGATTCTCGATGTCCTTGATCCGGTAGTTGCAGGAGGTGATGTCTTTCAACGGTGCGTTATGCTTCAGCATGGAGATGATCGTCCGTTGCTCTTCCGCCGATTTGATCAGGATCTCCGCCTGCTTCTTGACGATATCGTTGTAGGAGTCGATCTTGTAGATCCGCAGGTTGACGCAGGCCTTGAGAATAACCTTGGTGCTCTTGTAGAGATAGGTCGAGATCAACTGGATATCTTCCCGGTCGATCGGGGTGATGAACGAGGAGTTGAGCAGGGCGAGGCTGCCTTCCAGCGCCTCCACCGCCCGCCGTTTATAGGTCTTGGCATGGACAAGATACTCTTCCCGTTCTTTCAAATCGGAATGGACGATCTGGTAAAAGAGTTGGGAGGTCAGCTCGCAGACCTCGGCCCCGTCCTCAAAATATTGATAAAATTTGTTCTCCGGCGGCGGCAGCAGTTTGGCGATAAAACCAAGGCTCATGATCGTTTTTCTCCTTCCAGGATTTTCAGCGGTGAATGCGGCTCAAAGCGAAGCCGGCACCGAGAGGGCCGGTTGCATCGACATCCCGATCTTCGCGCCGGAGGACAATGGACCCGGCGGTCGACATGGCTTGCGGGCCTCGCGAGCCGCACCGACTTTACCTTCCTAACATGATTATGACACCAAAAAAACAGCGCGCTAACAGTTTTCTAACAAACCCCCTCCCCCCCAAAGCAACGTCTCGATATATAAAAATATTTCAAAACGTTACAACAAACACCATCCTCATCCATCCTCGTCATCATGGCCAGTCTCGCTTCCTTGTCCCTCCAAGATCTGGCAACCGGAACCGGCGATCTCCCTCCGCTCGATGACGGACTGATCTGGCAGGATTCTGTTGTGCAACCCTCGTCTTTTATATATTGTTCAACCTTGCGCGACCCGACCGGACACGGGACGATCCCCCCCAGCCAAGCCGGCCCTCCGCCATTCCTCTGCCCAGGCATGCGTGGTGCAGCAGTGGCTCAAGCAGCGCCGCCGGGGGTGAGGTGGGCTGAGCACTCGCCCTTTTTCGTGCAGAAAATAAAAAAGGCGACCCCAGGGGGCCGCCTTTTTTATCGAGGCAGTGGGCTTTTGCAGACCGAACGCTCAGACCAGCAGTTCCAGACCGGAGAAAAAGTAACCGATCTCGAAGGCCGCGGTTTCCGGGGCATCGGAACCGTGGGTGGCGTTGGCCTCCAGGGAATCGCCGAACTCGCGGCGCAGGGTGCCCTCGGCGGCGTTGGCCGGATTGGTGGCGCCCATCAGGTCGCGCCATTTCTTGATCGCCCCTTCCGCCTCCAGCACCATGACGATGCAGGGGCCGCTGGACATGAAATCGGTCAGCTCGCCGAAAAAGGGACGGTCCTTGTGGACATAATAGAACCCTTCGGCCTCGCGCTTGCTCAAGTACAGCTTTTTCATGCCGACAATTTTAAACCCTTCGGCATAGATGCGGGCGATGATCTTGCCGGCGTTGCCGGCGATAAAGGCATTGGGTTTGACGATGGCGAATGTTCGTTCCATGGCTTGACGTTCTCCTTGCGCTCGTGATGTTCGGATAAGGACGCTTTCCGGCTCGGAGGCGGAAGCGGCGGTTTGCAAATGTGCGCCAGCTATACCATGAACCCGGCCCGACGGCAACACCGCCAATAATTCTTTTCCGCCGAAAAGAGGGTGAGCCGGGGGGCTTAAAAAAACAGCGGGGAATGGACCCGAGCGTATCGGATCCATTCCCCACAATGGCGTCTCGCCAGCAGGCAGCCGGCGGATAAACGATGGGGCTTATTTTTCCAGCAGGACGAACTGACCGTTCTTGACGGTGAGCATGGCAAAGGCATCCAGGCCCAGGCCGCCGTGGTCGCTGGCCGAGAAGTTGAAGGTGCCGGCCGTGCCGATCAACCCCTTGATGTTCTCGATGGCAGCGCGCACCTTTTCCCGGTCCTCGCCGCCCATCTCGATGGCCTTGGCCAGGATGGTCATGGCATCGTAGGTGTGGCCGCCGAAGGTGGAGACCTTCTCGTTGAACTTGGATTCATAGGAGTTTCTATATTTCAAAAGAAAATCCTTCTGCGGACCGGCGGGCAGGGAATCGGCCACCAGCAGCCGGCTGGCCGGAAAGATGATGCCCTCGGCGGCCGCGCCCGCGGCCTCGGCATACTTGATATTGGCAAAGCCGTGGCTCTGATAGATCGGCACATCCCAGCCGGCCTGGCGGATGTTCTTGGCCAGGATGGACTGGGCCGGCACGATCGACCAGTTGACCACGGCCTGGATCTCGGCATTGGCTTTCAGCTTGGCGACAATGGCCGAAAGGTCGGTGGCGCTCTTGTCGTAGACCTCTTCGGCGACGATGGTGATGCCGAAATCCGGGGCGTTCTTGGCCAACTGCTCCTTGCCGGCCTTGCCGAAACCGTCGTTACCGGCCAGGACCGCGATTTTCTTGACCCCCTTCTTCTGCATGGTCATGAAGATCTGCTGGGCAGCGAAACTGTCACTGGGCGCGGTCTTGAACACATGCGGCGTCACCGGGACAACAATGGCCTCGGCGGCGGAGCAGGAGATGAGAATGGTCTTGCCGTCCTCGGCGATCTTCTTGATGTTGAGGCTCTCACCGCTGGTGGACGGGCCGATGATGGCAAAGACCTTGTCCTCCTCGATCAGTTGCTTGGCAAAGGAAACCGCCTTCTCCGGGCTGCCGCCGGAATCCTTGACGATCAACTCGATGGCCTTACCCTTGATCCCGCCCTTGGCGTTGATCTCATCGACCAGCATGTTCAGGGATCGGACCTCGGGGCCGCCCAAAAAGGCCGCCGGACCGGTTTCGGCCAGGATGGCGCCGATTTTGATTGCCTCCGCCTGGGCAAGGGACGTCATCAGCAACAGACTCACAACACACAGGCACGCGGAACGCACCGTCCGCAGCAAACTCATTACCTTGTTCATTCGCTCCTCCACGAGTATTGAAAAAGACCTCCGCCTAAAATCGACTGCGATGTTATGACAAATTGTCTTGCGATAGTCAACGAATACCGGCCAGGCCCGTCGCCGAAGCAGATGGGAGCGCCGGCGCGGTACAACCGTCTTGCCTGAATCGATACGCCACTCTTTTGCCGGGTTTCGGCGCACGCCGTCAAGCCTGCGACAACCGACAATATTGCCGCAGGAAAACGCCCCGCCCCTGCACGAGAATGCCCCCTCCAGGAGAGGCCGGGGCCCATGCAACCGGCAACAAAATGAATGAGGATTTTTTTCCTCCTTGAAAAAATTCTCGCTTTGCCTGTCGCCGGGGGGTACCATGATTTAACTGACTCCCATTACTCCACAAGATCAACCTCTTGAAAAGAAAGAAAGGGCCCGCACGAAACAGGTATACTTCATCACCCCGATAGCAGCCGATGGGCTACCACCAAGGAGGAGGACGCGATGCAATTCAATCGACGGCAGTTCTTCAAAGTCTGTGCAGCCACCGTGGGCGGTTCCAGCCTGGCCGAACTGGGTTTCACCCCGGCCAATGCCCTGGCCGAAGTTCGCGCGTTCAAGCTGACCCGCGCCACCGAAACCCGCAACACCTGCCCCTATTGCTCGGTGGGCTGCGGCCTGCTCATGTACAGCCTGGGCGACACCTCCAAAAATGCCCCGGCCGAGATCATCCATATCGAGGGCGACCCGGATCATCCCGTCAACCGCGGCACCCTCTGCCCCAAGGGGGCTGGCCTGCTTGATTTCATCCATAGCCCCAACCGGCTCAAATATCCAGAATATCGCGCCCCCGGCAGCAGACAGTGGCAGCGCATCTCCTGGGATTCGGCCTTCAACCGGATCGCCACCCTGATGAAGGCGGACCGGGACACCAACTTCCTCGCCCAAAACGACAAGGGGCAAACGGTCAACCGCTGGCTGACCACCGGTTTTCTCGCCGCCTCCGCCTCCAGCAACGAAACCGGCTATCTGACGCATAAAATCGTGCGTAGCCTGGGGATGCTCGCCTTCGACAACCAGGCCCGGGTCTGACACGGCCCCACGGTGGCAAGTCTTGCCCCGACGTTTGGCCGCGGCGCCATGACCAACCACTGGGTCGACATCAAGAATGCCGACCTCATCCTCATCATGGGCGGCAATGCCGCCGAAGCCCATCCCTGCGGGTTCAAGTGGGTGACTGAAGCCAAGGCCCACCGCCAGGCCAAGCTGATCGTAGTCGATCCCCGCTTCACCCGTTCCGCCGCGGTCGCCGATTTTTATGCCCCCCTCCGCGCCGGCACCGATATCGCCTTTTTGGGCGGGGTGATCAACTATCTGCTGAGCACCGACCGGATCCAGCACGAGTACGTCAGGAACTACACCGATTTCACCTTTCTGGTGAAGGAGGATTTCGGTTTCGTTGACGGCCTGTTCACCGGCTACAACGCCGAAAAACGGAGCTACGCCAAGGCAAGCTGGGGTTACCAGATCGGCCCGGACGGCTATGTGGTCACCGATCCGACCCTGACCAACCCGCGCTGCGTCTACCAGTTGATGAAGGCGCACTATGCCCGCTACACCCCGGAGATGGTGGCCTCCATCTGCGGCACGCCCAAGGAGGACTTTCTCAAGATCTGCGCCATGATCGCCGAGACCGCCGTGCCCGACAAGGCCATGACCATCATGTATGCCCTGGGCTGGACCCAGCATTCCCAGGGCTCGCAGATGATCCGCACCGGCGCCATGGTGCAGCTGCTGCTCGGCAACATCGGCATCGCCGGCGGCGGCATGAACGCCCTCCGCGGCCACTCCAACATCCAGGGGCTGACCGACCTCGGCCTGCTGTCCAACCTGCTGCCCGGCTACATGTCGCTGGCCGGGGAAGGAGAACAGGACTACCTGGCCTATGTCAGCGCCCGGGCCCTGAAGCCGCTGCGGCCGGGCCAGATGAGCTATTGGCAGAACTACGGCAAGTTCTTCGTCAGCACCATGAAGGCCTGGTACGGCGATGCCGCCACCGCCGACAACACCTGGTGCTACCACTGGCTGCCCAAGCTCGACAAGCCCTACGACATCCTCCAGGTGTTCGAAAACATGCACCAGGGCAAGGTCAACGGCTACATCTGCCAGGGGTTCAACCCGCTGGCCTCGGCCCCCTGCAAGGTCAAGGTCGCCGGTGCCATGGCCAAGCTCAAGTATCTGGTGGTTATCGATCCGCTGGCCACGGAGACCTCGGAATTCTGGCAGAATCACGGCGAATATAACGACGTCGACCCCACCAGGATCCAGACCGAGGTCTTCCGCCTGCCCTCGACCTGTTTTGCCGAGGAAGACGGCTCGCTGGTCAACTCGGGACGCTGGCTGCAATGGCATTGGAAGGCCGCCGACCCGCCCGGGGAGGCCAAGAACGACCAGGCGATCATGGCCGGCATCTTTTTGAAAATCCGTGAACTGTACCAGAAAAACGGCGGTGCCTTTCCCGAGCCCATCCTCAACTTGGCCTGGAAATACCGGCGGCCCGAGGAGCCCTCGCCGGAAGAGCTGGCCAGGGAGTTTTCCGGCACGGCCCTGAAGGATCTGGCCGACCCCAAGGATCCGACCAAGATCCTGCTCAAGGCGGGCCAGCAGGTGAACGGCTTTGCCGAGCTGCGCGACGACGGCTCGACCGCCTGCGGCTGCTGGATTTTCTCCGGCTGCTGGTCGGAAAAAGGCAATTTGATGGCCCGGCGCGATAACAGCGACCCCTTCGGCATCGGCCAGACCCAGAACTGGGCCTTTGCCTGGCCGGCCAACCGGCGCATCCTCTACAACCGCGCCTCCTGCGACCTCGCCGGCAAGCCCTTTGATCCCAGCCGCAAACTGATCGCCTGGAATGGTTCCACGGGCACCTGGTCCGGCTCCGACATCCCGGATTATGGCGCCGCATCGCCGCCGGAAAACGGCCTGGGGCCGTTCATCATGAATCCGGAGGGGGTGGCCCGCTTCTTCGCGGTCGACAAGATGGCCGAAGGTCCCTTTCCCGAACATTACGAACCCTTTGAGTCGCCCCTGGCGGTCAATCCGCTCCACCCGCAGAACGACCAGGCCCGGGCCAATCCGGCGGCGCGGGTCTTCAAGGGCGACTGGGAGACCTTCGGTTCGGCCGAGCAATTCCCCCAGGTGGCCACCACCTACCGCCTCACCGAACACTTCCATTTCTGGACCAAACATGTCCAACTGGATGCCATTCTCCAGCCGGAACAGTTTGTCGAGATCGGCGAGGAGCTGGCCAAGGAGAAGGGGATCAAGTCTGGCGACTCGGTCCGGGTCAAATCGAAGCGCGGTTTCATCGTCGCCGTGGCCGTGGTCACCAAACGGATCCGCACCCTGGACATCGCGGGCAAGAAGGTGCACACCGTCGGCATCCCGATCCACTGGGGCTTCATGGGGGTGGCCAAGAACGGCTATATCACCAACACCCTGACCCCCTTTGTCGGCGACGCCAACACCCAGACGCCGGAATTCAAATCGTTCCTCGTCACCATCGACAAGGTGTAAGGAGGTGAGCCATGACCCTGCAATCGCTTGATATCAAACGACGTTCGGCCACCACCACCCCTGCCCCCAACGCCCGCACCACCCTGGAGGTGGCCAAGCTGATCGACATTTCCAAGTGCATCGGCTGCAAGGCCTGCCAGGTGGCCTGCATGGAATGGAACGATCTCCGCGACACCGTCGGCAAGAATCGCGGCGTCTACGACAACCCGGCCGATTTGTCCGATCAAAGCTGGACGGTGATGCGCTTCGCCGAGGTCGAACCCACCCCCGGCCGGCTGGAATGGCTGATCCGCAAGGACGGCTGCATGCACTGCGCCGATCCGGGCTGCCTCAAATCCTGCCCCGCCCCTGGCGCGATCATCCAGTACAGCAACGGCATCGTCGATTTCCACGAGGAAGCCTGCGTCGGCTGCGGCTACTGCGTCATCGGCTGTCCGTTCAACATCCCCCGCCTGGCCAAAAAGGACGGCAAGGCCTACAAGTGCACCCTCTGCTCCGATCGGGTGGCCGTCGGCCGGGAACCAGCCTGTGTCAAGACCTGCCCCACCGGCGCGATCGTGTTCGGCTCCAAGGAAGACATGCTCCACCATGGCGCTGGCCGCATCAGTGATCTGAAGGAGCGCGGCTACCAACAGGCCGGGCTCTATAACCCGCCCGGCGTGGGCGGCACCCATGTGATGTATGTGCTCCAACACGCCGACCGGCCCGAACTCTACCAGGGGCTACCCAAGAATCCGGGCATCAGCCCGCTGGTGGTCTTGTGGAAGGAGATCGCCAAGACCCTGATGAATATCGGCCTGGGCGCCGCCGTTCTCGGTGGCGTCTTCCATTACCTGACCCAGGGACCCAACGAGGTTCCCGAGGAAGAGGAGGAAACGCTATGAGCAAGCAGACACTCATCCAGCGGCACACCGCCGGTGCGCGCCTCAATCATTGGCTTGTGGCCCTCGCCTTCATTCTGGCCGGCCTTTCCGGGCTCGGCTTTTTCCACCCCGGCTTTTTCTGGCTGACCAACCTGTTCGGCGGCGGCACCTGGGCACGGATCCTCCATCCGTTCTTTGGCGCGGTCATGGCCCTGTTCTTTCTTCTTTGGGTAGCCAGGGTATGGAAAGACAACCGCATCACCGCCGTCGACTGGCAATGGGCGAAACACATGGGCGAGATCCTGCGCAACCAAACGAAAAATTTGCCGCCCGTCGGCAAGTACAACCTCGGTCAGAAGCTCCTGACCAGGGCCCTGCTCGTGGCCATTCTCCTGTTGCTGGCCTCGGGGATCCTGCTCTGGCAGCCGTGGTTCGCGCCCGAGTTTTCCATTGACCTGCGCCGCAAGGCGGTGGTGGTGCATGCCTTTGCCGCCTTTGTCGCCCTGATCTGTTTCATCGTCCATGTCTACGCCGCCTACTGGACGCGCGGTTCGATCCGCGCCATGACCCGGGGCACGGTCACGGCGGCCTGGGCCCGGCATCATTCCGCCGGATGGCATAAGGAAATGGCGGGGAAAAATCAGTAGCCTGTCCGGCCGCTGCTCTTGGCGAAAGCGCTTCCCTGCGACAATCCGTCCGGGGAGGCGCCGGATGCCCTCCCTTAAACCGACCCTCTCTGCAATCGGGTGCCCCATGACCGCAACTCCCATCCTGCAACCCGGCCAGCTTGAACCCGCGGCCGGCGCGATCGCCGAACTGTACCTGCCGCCGGCGCAACTGTTCGCCGCCCGGGCCCGGAGGTTCCGCCAACTGGCGGAGGGGCACAGCCTGGCCGGCTATCTCCTTTTTCTGGCGCGATTGGCCGAATGGCAACAGAACGAACTGGACCACCATCCGGATCTCCCTATTCCGACCCCCCATCTGCTGGCGCAGTGCCGGGAACACGCCATGCCACCCCTGGCCCCGGCAGGCTGGCCCCGGCAGCCGCAGTGGCAGGAGGCGGCCCGTAGGGCAACCGATGCTGTGAACCAGCAACTTCCCCACAAAGGCCGGCAAGCGCTCGCCTCTCTCCTTGCGGCCGACAGTGGTTGGCTGGAGGCGCAGGCCGATGCCCTGCTGCGGGGCCGAATGACCGATCTTGACCTGGCGGTCGCCCCCCTCATCGGTGCGGCCCTGCAGGTGCAGTGGACACACCTTGTCCGACAACTGCAACCGCACCAGATAGGCCGACCTGAACACCCTGCCCTCTGCCCGGTCTGCGGCAGCCATCCGGTGGCCGCGGTCATTCGTGCGGGGGGGACGACGGCCCAAGGTCTGCGCTATCTGCACTGCGTGCTCTGCGGATCGGAATGGCATGTGGTCCGCGCCACGTGCAGCCAGTGCGGCAGCACCAAGGGCATCGATTATTACGGCCTGGAGGGCGGGCAAGCGGTGCGGGCCGAGGCCTGCTCTGCCTGCCGCTCCTATCTGAAAATCCTGCAACAGCAAGATGCCCATGCCGATCCGGTCGCAGACGATATCGCCTCCTTGGCCCTGGATCTCCTCATGGGCGAAAAAAATTATGCCACCAGCGGTGTCAACCTGCTGATGATCCTGAAAAAAGGTTGATGAACCATGGGGCAACGCACCCACACTGCACGCCGGGTGTTCAGGGGGAGTGCGCCCTCCCTGTTCCCTAGCGACAGAGCATGGGCGCCCCGGCGTACATCACCCCTCCAGCCCAAACACCTACTCCCCGCTCCTGCCACCAGCCATTTGCCGCACATTGGTAATGTCCCGTAACGGTGAGGCACCGAAAACTGTTCACGCCTTCCAGTCGAGCACGGCCGTGACGGGGTAATGGTCCGAGGGGAAAAGGTTCCCCTGGCGGGAACGGTCAATCTGCGCCTCCAGGACGCGGAAATGGCCGGTGGCCAGGATCCAGTCGATGGCTGCCCTCTCCTCCTCCCGGCCAAAGGCATGAAAGGTGGCGTCGTCCTCCCCGGGCGGATGGACCTGCCGCAAGGCGTCGAGCAGTGCGCCGTCACCGGTCAGGAGGCGGTAGGCGTCGGACTCTTTGGCGGCATTGAAGTCGCCGGTGACGATGAGCGGGGTCTGTGCGCGGAACTGATCGAGCCAGTGCCGGAGGCAGCGGGCGTCGCCATCGATGGCCGTCGGCTCAAAGTCGAAATGGGTGTTGACGTAGACGAGTTCTGCTTTGGTATCCCGGCAGGCGAGCCGGGCCCAGGTCACGGTGCGGGGATAGGCGCTGCCCCAACTTATGCTGCCGGGGATCGCCGGGGTTTCGCTCAGCCAGAAGCAGCCTGAGTCGAGCAGCGTGAAGGCCGCGCGGCGAAACAGCAGGGGCGCCATCTCCAGGGCCGTATCACCGGGACCTTGCCGGTGGATACCGAGGAAATGGTAGTCCGGCAGGCCCAAGCGGACAAAATCGGCCTGGTGGTCGTCGCGGCACTCCTGGAGACCGAGGAGGTCGGGCGCGAAGGCCCGGACCCTGGCCAAGGCCAGGGACTTGCGGTTGTGCCAGTGGTTCTCGCCGTCATCGGCCAGGCCATAGCGGATGTTGAAGCTCATCACCTTGATCATGGCCGGGACCCTGGCGGTCAGGCTTCCTGCTTCCTGACCCGATCCAGGATCGTGCGGATGCCGGTGAACTGCTCCGGTCGGCCCAGGTCGGGAATGATCCCCATATCCACGATATCCCGATAGCTCCACTCCGGGGTGGTTTCGGTGCGGTAGGTCCAGAAGAACCAGCCGGCGTATTTCTCGAAGGTCAGCAGTTGGGCCGAGGCGTAGCCGCGGTAGGCCGCGGCCATCTGGAACTCGTCCATGGCCTCCAGGGCGTGGTTGAAGGGCCCCTCGGCCCAGAGGGAGACCACCTTCAGGTCCAAGCCCAGGCTCCATTCGCCGCAATAGACCTGATAGCCGGACTCGCGGATGATCTCGTCCGCCTCGGCGCGCAGGTCCACGGCACTCTTGCGGATATGGCCAAAGATGTCCATGTCGATATCGTCGCGGGCAAAGCATTGGTAGCGGTGGATATCGAGAGCCACGTTGCGGAACTCGGGCTCCTGGAGGAAGCCGGCATACTCCCGGAAGTCGCGGAAGCCGTCGTGGAACACCACCGTCACCCGTTCGGGCGGGCAATGGCGGCGGATGCGCTGGTAGGCCTCCAGGGTGAAGCGCTTGAGCAGGTCGGTAGGGATATCCCAGCTCGGCTCGTTGAGGGCCTGGATGCCGTGCAGCGCCGGGTGATCTTTATAGCGCTCTGCCAACCGCTCCAGCACATCCAGGGTGTGCCCGATGTACTCTTCCTTGGTGTGCCACTCGCAGACCCCGAGGATGCCGCCATTGTCGAAGCCGTTCTGGCAGCCCGGCGCGGCATGGAGGTCGAGGACCACCCCTAGACCGAATTCCTCGGCCCACCGGAAGACCTGGTCGACGATCGCCAGCCCCCCCACCACGAAGGGATAACGCGTCTCGCCGTAGCTGCGATGATAGGGATAGTCCTTGCCGAACAACCAGTGGCCGATGGGCAGGCGCACGGCATTGATGCCGGCGCGTTGCAGCCAGGCGAAGTCGTCGCGGGTGATGTAGGTATTCCAATGGTGGTGCAGGCGTCGCGTCGCCTCGGCCTCGCCCAGCTCGGCGCAGTAAGAGGTCTCGTCGGTGGCGTTCAGCCCCACAAACAGACTGGGGGTGATCCACTTCTCCAGCACCAGCCAGCCGCCGAGATTGACGCCGCGCAGTTTGCCGCCGCTTTCGTGCACTGTTGTTGGGGTCGTCATGGAGGGTCTCCTGAAGAGTTGATTTTTTACAGAACCAAACGACGCGAGTAAAACGAGGCGCCGTTGGGCATATGGGAGATGGTGAGCAGGGTGGCATCGGGGAGCTGTTCACAGATCAGCTTCAGCATTTGTTCCTCGTCCTCGGGTTCCAGGGAATCGAAAGCCTCCTGCAGGAAGATCCACTGGGGCCGGTTGAGCAGCAGCCGCACCATGCCCAACCGTTGCTGCTCCGCCCGTGCCAGGGAGTTGCCCCAGTTGTCCCGCTGATCGAGCTGTTCGATCAGGTGTCCCAGGCCCGCCAGTCGCAGGGCCTGCTCGATCTGCTCCTGGGAAAAGACGCGGCGGGAGGAGGGATAACAGATGGCGTTGCGCAGGGTGCCGGTGGGCAGATGCGGCCGGGGCGGCATGAAGAAGAGGCGGCCCTGACTGGGGAGTTCGATGACGCCGCTGCCCCAGGGACGGATTCCGGCAATGGCCTGGAACAGCTTTGCCCCGATGAAGGCGTTGCCGTTGACCAGGACATGTTCGCCCCTGCCGATCTCCATATTGATGTCCTTGGCCAAGACCCGGCCGTCGTATTTGGCGATGGCGAGATCGCGGAAGGCCAGAATCGGTTGGTCGGAGCGATTGACCTGGATGCAGTGGTCCGACATGTCGAGTTCCTCGTCCACATCATCCAACCCCTTGAGCAGACTCAGAATGCGTTCCACCGAGGCGCGCCACTCGGCGATTCCACCCAGGTTGTTGACCGGCCAGGAGAGGGCCGAGGCCATGTGCTGGAAGGCCTGGGCGGATTGCATCAGGGCGCCCAGGGTGATCTGCCCCAGGATGTAGCGGGGGGCGGAAATCAGGATCGGAAAGGCGGTGGAAAGCACGGCATAGCCGTCGCCGAACATCACGATATTTCGCCAGGCCGAAGTCTGCGAGTCCCAGACCATGCGCAGCTTCTGGAACAACTCCCGAAAATGAATCCGTTCACAGCCCTCGGCATGGATCAGGGCGATGGCCTGGCTGTTTTCCTGGGCCTCCAGCAGGCCGGCACGGAAATTGGCCTCTGCCGACTGCCGGGCATTGGTGGCGCCGGTCAGGGGACGGCTCACCAGCCAGCCCAACCAGGAGGCCAGGGCCGCGTAGAGGATCGCGATCCAGACCAGATGACCATGGATGGGGAGGCGGACAACGCCCAGGTCGAGGGTCACCACCCCCGAGTGCGACCAGAGCACCTTGGTGAAGCCGACCAGCAGGAGGAGACAGTAAAACAGGGAGTGACCCATGACCACCGCCGACTCGGTGGCAACCCGGCAATCTTCGGCGATACGGCCATCCGGGTTGTCGTGTTCGCCCGGCAGATGGGAGATCAGATAGTGGCGACCGGCCTTCATCCAGCGGGAGAAGACATACTCGGTCAGCCAGTCGCGCCAGTAGATCTGCAGGTCGCGCTTGACGATCAGGTGCGATCCGGTCAGGGTCATGTCGGCGAGCAGGAGGATCGCGAACATGCCGACCTGGGTCAGGAGGTCATTCATGGAATGCTGTTCCAGGGCATTGAACAGATTAGCGCTCCACTGGGTTAGCAATACCGCCATCACCATCTGCATCACGGTCAGGAATGCCAGGAGAAAGACAGTGCTCCGAATCTTCAGCTTTCGTTTCGAAGACCAGAACTGCCTGGTCAGCCGATAAAATGCTATAAAAAAGTTGTGGGATTGGGCCATGGGGATCAGGGTACGATGGGTGGGGTGACGCCGATCAGCACCGGTGCAGCTACCATCGGCACGGCGAGGTTGCAGGGGTGATGCGGCACGGTCAGGGGAAAGCTATGCGGGAACATGAACAAGGGCGGCGGATCAGGTTTGCTGTTGGGGGAGAGTCGGTAAGGCATCCAAATACCGTCGGACCGTCTCCCCGCTGAATCCATTTTCCCGGATGACCTCCTGGTAAAAAAAGGCGCTCGGTTTGGGCGTGCGCCGGAAGGTCCGGAAGTCCACCGCCACCAGGCCGAAACGGGGGATGAAGGTGGTCCACTCGTAATTATCCATCAGCGACCAGTAGAAGTAGCCCCGCACATCCACGCCGCGCTCCATCGCCTCCTGCAAGGCGGAGAGGTGCAGCGCCAGGTAGACGATGCGAAAGCGGTCGTCGTCGCAGCAGCAGCCGTTCTCGGTGATGTAGACCGGATAGTCGGAGAGCCGCTCCAGGTTGGCGATCAGCCCCTCGGGATACATTTCCTCCAGGTAGAACTGCATCGGGATCATCCGCAGCTCCTTGTGGCGGAACCGGGGGCCGTCCAGGCTGGCTGCGCGGGCATCGATCAGGTGGCGGGTGTAATAGTTGACTGACCAGCAATCGAGCGCGCCCTTGACATCGGGATCGAACTCGGCATCGACGCCCGGATAGACCAGCTCCCCGGTGCGCAGGGCGTGGAAGAAGAACTCGTTGGTGGTGAAGTCGGCAAAATCGGTCATCCGCCGGTCCAGGGTATCGTGGAAGCGGCGCGGAAACCAGTGGCTGAAGGCGTGGGCGCTGCTCACCGGAGCGGTCGAATGGAGCTTGATCAGGTGGTAGCCAAGGGCATGCACCCGCAGCATATTGAACTTGAGGGGCGCAATCGTTGGCCCGGCCGTGAGCCCGCCCCACTGGTTGAACTCGTTGATCACGTTCCAGCCGCTGACATAGGCGCTGATTTGGGGCAGGAGAAAGGTGAGATAGCGCTCGAAGAAGCGGCGGTTGTCGGCCTTGCCAAAGCCCCCCAGTTGGTCGAACCAGAGAGGTTGGGTGAAGTGATGCAGGGTGACAAAGACCCGGATGCCTTTCTGCGCCAAGCGATCCAGCAGGTCAAGGTAATGCGCCACGGCCTCGTGATCCCACTGCCCTTCCCGGGGCTCGATCCGGCTCCACTCGATGGACATGCGATAGGCCCGGTGGCCCAAGCTCGCGATCAGCTCCACATCCTCCCGATAAAGGCGGTAGTGATCGCAGGCCTTGCCGGAGGGGGCGCGGATCGCGCGCTCCGGGTCCTCCCGGTAGAAGTCCGGCTGCTGCTCCTGGTGCCACGCCTGGGAGTGGATGTTGTCGCCCTCGATCTGATGGCCGGCGGTGGCGCTGCCCCATAAAAACCCCTCAGGGAAGCGGATGGGCGGCAGGCTGAAGACGTCGTACATAATCGATCATCCCGGATTCTCTCGACAAGCCGAAGCCGTAGTCGGAGCCGATAAGGCTTTAAGAAATCGCTTTTCCAGCAGGCATGCGGTGAGAGGAAAAGGAGGAAGCGAAAGGGGGCGTTTCGGTCCGGTTTCGTCCTGCCAAGGTCACCTCGTCTCGAAGGGGAGCAGGAAGACCCTCCTCGGTTCCCCCTGCTCGGCATCCAGCCATCTCCTCCCACGGTCCTACCGTCAAAAGCACACCATCAGTCCTATTAAAAACCAGGAGCGCAGTCAATAACTTCTTGCGGGTAAGGGAAAAAGCTTTGTACCGCAGGGAGGGAAACGAGCGGGGTCTTTTCCGGCGAAGTCGGACGGTTCCCTTCGCTGCATAATTTTATTGTGCAGAGAGACGGAACAGTTTAGAAATTTGAGTATACACTGAGTCTATAGTGACAAACGCGATGACTGGTAACGCAGGTTTCGGCTTGTTCAACGCCCTTTGTAACAATGTTCGAGGCATGAAACAATGATCCCAGGTCAAGACGCAGTCCAAGGTGATGCTGTTGGTCGGCAGGCACGAAAAAGCCCAGCCGTACCAGCCGCAACCACCGGTACGGATAGATTCAGCCGGTTGCCCGCCCTCATTCCCGCTGTCTCGGCCCGGATTCTCAAGGCCTCGTCCGAAGAACTCGACGAGGCCATTCTGTCATCGCTGCAAGAAATCCTGCAGTCGGTCCAGCTCGACCGTTGCGCCCTTCTTGAAGTTGCCGACAAGCTGTGCAAGGTCGTGATCACCTATGCCAGGTACGAAAAGGACGTGCCGGTCGTCTCCCGGGAAATCAATCTGGCCCAACTGCTCCCCTGGACCTACCATCAGATCGTTCACCTCGGCAAAACCGTCGCCAAACACAGCATCGATTCCATGCCCGCGACCGCTGAATTAGATCGGCAGGCCTTTATCCAGATGGGGGTCAAATCCGCTCTCGCCATTCCGCTCTGGCTTGGGCAACGGGTTCATCACATCATTGTGGTGCATTCGCTTAAGGAAGAATGCATCTGGCCGGAGTCTTTCGTCACCAATTTGCGCCTGATGGGCGAAATCTTTGTCAGCGCCCTAGAACGGCGCAACATCCTCAAGGCCCTGGAAATCTATCGCACCCGTCTTGACATGGCGGCGACCTCGGCCGGAGCCGGGCTGTGGGAGCTGGATCTGGCCACTGGAACCCTCTGGCTGACCGACAAGGCCAGAGAGCTGTTTCATTTTGGGCGCGATGAAATTGTCACCGCAGCCAGGTTCCTGGAAAAAATTCATCCCGAGGATCGCGGCGCCTTGACCGAGGCTGTCGACAACGTCCAGTCTTCCGGCTCGGAGTTGCGGGTAGAATATCGTGTGCCCGGCCCTGACGGAACTGTTCGGTGGTTGATTTCCCGAGGCGGAGTGCAGCACAACGGAGCGAACACGGCCAAGTTGCTGAGCGGTGTTGCCATGGAGATCACCCTGCGGAAGGCAATGGAGCAAAAGCTTCATGATCAGGTTCGGGAAATTAGCCGCTTGCGCGAATTGCTCGAACAGGAAAACAGCCTCTTGCGTGCGGAGGCCGGGTTGAGCGAGGAAAGGCACCGATCCCTCGGCATCAGCACTGCCATGCAAGGTGTCAAGGCGTTGGTCGAGCATGTGGCCAACACCGGCAGCACCGTCCTGATCCAGGGCGAGACAGGCACCGGCAAGGAGCTGATCGCTCAATCCATCCATCAACTCAGCGACCGAAGCAAGCGGTTGATGGTCACGGTCAATTGCGCGGCGCTACCGGCGGCACTCATCGAGAGCGAGCTGTTTGGCCGGGAGAAAGGCGCTTTCACCGGTGCGCTCAGCCGGCAAATTGGCCGTTTTGAACTGGCGCACGGCTCCACCCTGCTGCTCGACGAAATCGCCGAGATGCCGCTCGAAACACAGGCAAAATTGCTGCGAGTGCTGCAGAACGGCACCTTTGAACGGCTTGGCAGTCCAGCCAATATCAAGGTCGATGTGCGCATTGTCGCCGCCACCAACCGCAATCTTGCTGAAGAGGTCGAGCATGGCCGCTTCCGCCGCGACCTTTTTTATCGCTTGAACGTCTTTCCCATTCAGGTGCCCCCGCTGCGGGATCGGGCGGAAGATATTCCGCTGTTGGTGTGGAAATTCGTCAACGAGTTCGGGCAGAGAATGGGACGGAAGATCACTCGTATTGCCGATGAGGATATGGACATGCTGAGGGCCTATTCCTGGCCTGGGAACGTCCGCGAACTCCGCAACGTCATTGAACGCGCCATGATCACCAGTCGGGGGGGCATGCTTGATCTCTCCCATTTGGATCTGGCTCCCTCTCGTCCCCGGACATCTCCGATCATGACGCTTGCCGAGGTGGAGCACCGACACATTCAAGAAACCCTCAAGGCCACTCATGGTAAAATAAAAGGCAAGGGAGGGGCTGCCGAACTTCTTGGCATCAATCCGTCGACGCTCTATTCGCGCATGCGTAAACACGGGTTCCAACACACCCCTGCAACGTTTACGGGCGAGATCTCGTCCCAAAAAGGTTGACATTCCACCCCGCTATCGGCGGGCACTTCATCTCGACCTCTCCCCTCCTTCCCCCTCTCGATAAAAAATTAAATAAAACGGATGGATAAGCGGTTGGCGCACAAACCACACCAACTAGAATGCTTATCCCCCGGAGAGTTGCAGGGCGATATTTCATCTTGCGACGGGTTGACATTTCATCCTTTTCTCCATAACACCAACCGCAGCCGGAGTACGCGACATGATAAATCCAACAACTCAAGCACATGATTGATTGTTCGCCAAGGACTCAACTGGAGCATTTCATGCAATAACGCCTCCGTGTACTTTTCAATAATCACCATACATCCTGTTCCGGGAGAGGAATCCAGAATAATTGACATTCTTGATTCCATGCAGGGGTTGACCGCTACCAATCCCGACTGTCAGGGCTGTTTCCTCACCGTCGAGGCAAGGGAGGGCAAGTCGATCTGCTATATGGAGCGATGGCGCACACGCGAGGCCTTGGACAGACACGTACAGTCCTCATTGTATTTCCGGGTGTTGGAGGCCATGGAGCTTTCCAGAATACCGCCGAAAGTTGAGTTTTACGAAGCGAAGGATGTCGGCGGACTGGACTTTTTGGAACAGGTTCGGTTATACAATTTGAGTGCCCCAAAAGATGAAGGGACAGAACTCGACCCCTTGCAACGCTGAATAATCATAAAAGAAAACAACTGCGCCTATAACGGCACGGTGCAGAATCAAGTTGCTGGGTCCATGATTTTGCAGTGCGGGATGAGCAGAGAGTGGTCCGCTCCAGGCGGAAATGCAATACAGGTTCCTAAAAGTTTACCAGAGAGTGACTCGTCGGGAGAAATCAATGCTAACAGCACATCATCGTACCAGATTTTCTCATTTCAGTTGCCAGGCAGCGGGTGCAGTGACCGTGGTATTCTTTCTCGCCCTGTCCCTTGGCGGGTGTCGAAAAGAAGAGAAAGGCGTCGGAGGCATGATTCCGGTGGTGGAAACCGTGACCGTGGCCCAAAAGGATGTGCCGGTGAAGAAGGAGTGGGTCGGCGTCCTCGACGGACTGGTCAACGCCACCATCCGCCCCCAGGTGTCCGGCTATCTCATTCGGCAAAATTACAAGGAAGGCGAGTTGGTGCGCAAGGGGCAGGTGCTGTTTGAAATCGACCCCCGTCCCTTCCAGGCCGCGCTGAACAAGGCCAAGGCGCAGCTCTCCCAGCAGATGGCCCGCCACGAGACCTCCAAGGCCAACCTGGCCCGCATTCGGCCGCTGGCCGAGAAAAACGCGGTCAGCCAGAAGGATCTCGACGATGCCGTGGGCGTGGAGTTGTCGGCGAGGGCCGCGGTTGAAGCCGCGCAGGCGGCGGTCGAGGAAGCGCAACTGAACCTGGGCTTCACCAGGATCACCTCGCCCATCGACGGGATCGCCGGCATAGCCAAGACCCAGTTGGGTAATCTGGTGGGGCCGAGCAGCCAGGAGGAACTGACTTCGGTGTCCACCCTGGACCCGATCAAGGCCTATGTCAACATCAGCGAGCGCGAATACCTCAACGCCGCTGCCGCCGGCACCAAGCGAATGGAGGAGCTACCTTTGGAGCTGATCCTGACCGATGGCAGTGTCTATCCGCATGAGGGGCACCTGGCTATCATGGACCGCCAGATCGACCCCACCACCGGCACCATGAAGATAGGGGCACTGTTTCCCAACCCGGAAAACCGGCTGCGGCCGGGACAGTACGGCCGGGTGCGGGCCACGGTCTACATCCAGCAGGGCGCTCTCCTGGTGCCGCAACGGGCCGTAGGGGAAATTCAAGGTAAATACATCGTGGCCGTGGTCGGCGCCGACAACAAGATCGACATGCGGCCGGTAAAGGCGGGGGTTCGGATCGACACGGATTGGATCATCGATCAAGGGCTCAAGCCCGGCGAGCAGGTGGTGGCCGAAGGCATCCAGAAGGTCCGGGCCGGCATGACGGTCAGCCCCAAACCGTTCACCTCCGGGGCGGTGACGGCCGCTCCCGCTGCGACAGAGAAGAGGTGAGGCGCCATGGCCAGATTCTTCATTAACCGCCCCATCGTGGCCATGGTGATGTCGATCCTCATGGTCATCGTCGGCATCGTGGCCATGACCGGCCTGCCCACCGCCCAGTTTCCCAACATCGTGCCGCCGGAGATCAAGGTGTCCACCACCTACACCGGCGCCGACGCCCTCACCCTGGAGCAGTCGGTGGCCACCCCGATCGAGCAGGAGATGTCGGGCGTGGACAACATGAACTACATGTACTCGATCAACGCCAACAACGGCGAAACCAAGCTGACGGTCAACTTTGATATTAAGACCGACTCCAATACCGACCAGTTGCTCGTCCAGATGCGCAAGGGCCAGGCCGAATCGCAACTGCCCAGCGATGTGCGCAACTATGGCGTCAAGGTGGAGAAATCCACCGCCTCGCCCCTGATCATGTTCGGCCTCTTTTCGCCGAACGGCACCTACGACAACGTCTTTCTTGCCAACTATTGCTACATCAACATCAACGACCAGATGACCCGGATCAAAGGCATCGCCAGCGTCACCATCTTCGGCGCCGGTAAGTATGCCATGCGCTTGTGGGTCAAGCCGGATCAATTGGCCAAGCTCAACATCACCATCCCCGAGATCGTCAATGCGATCAATGCGCAGAATACGGTCAACCCGGCGGGTCAGGTCGGTGCGGAACCGGTGCCGGCCGGTCAGGAATTCACCTATGCGGTCCGGGCCCAGGGACGGTTGCAGTCGACTGAGGATTTCGGCCGGGTGGTGCTGCGCGCCAACCCGGACGGCTCGATCGTGCGGGTCAGCGACGTGGCCCGGATCGAGCTGGGCGCCCAGACCTACAGCCTGGAGGGCCGGCTCAACGGCAAACCCAGCGCCCTGATCGCCCTCTACCAGATGCCGGGTTCCAACGCGGTGGAGGCGGCCAAGGGCGCCAGGGAATTGATGGCGGAATTGAAGCAACGGTTCCCGCCCGATCTCGACTATGTGGTCAGTCTCGACACCACCCTGGCGGTCACCGAGGGCATCAAGGAAATCAAACACACCCTGTTCGAGGCCCTGGTGCTGGTCATCCTGGTGGTGTTCATCTTTCTCCAGGGCTGGCGGGCCACCCTGATCCCGCTGTTGGCGGTGCCGGTGTCCCTGGTGGGCACCTTCATGTTCTTTCCCCTGTTCGGCTTCTCGATCAATACCCTGTCGCTGTTCGGCCTGGTGCTGGCCATCGGCCTGGTGGTGGACGACGCCATTGTCGTGGTCGAGGCGGTGGAACACCATATCGAACACGGCCTCACCCCCAAGGAAGCGACCTTCAAGGCCATGGAGGAGGTGTCGGGGCCGGTCATCGCCATCGCCATCATCCTGGCCGCGGTCTTCGTGCCCACCGCCTTCATCCCCGGCATCACCGGCCGGCTCTACCAGCAGTTCGCCCTGACCATCGCCCTGTCGGTGATCATCTCCGCCTTCAACGCCCTGACCCTTTCCCCGGCCCTGTGCGCCCTCTTGCTCAAGCCCAAGAAAAAAGGGACCGGGCTGATGCAAAAATTCTACGACTGGTTCAACCGCGTGTTCGGCCGGGCCACCGACGGCTACGTCGGCCTCTGCCGGGTGGCGGTACGGAAGAGTTTTATCAGTCTGTTGTTCCTGGTGGGCGTAGTGGTGCTCACCGGCATGTTCGGCAAGGCAGTGCCCACGGGATTTCTTCCCGAAGAGGACCAGGGCTACATCTTTGCCGGCATCCAGCTCCCCGATGCCGCCTCGCTGCAGCGGACCCGCGAGCTCACCGAGCAGGCGGAAAAGCTGATCATGGCGACGCCGGGGGTAAAATACACCACCTCGGTCATCGGCTACTCCATGCTCAGCCAGGTGACCAACACCTACAGCGCCTTCTTCTTCATCACCCTGGAAGACTGGGCGGCCCGGAAGGAACCGGCGGTGCAGTACGAGGCCATCAAGCATACCTTGAGCAAGAAGCTGGGCGGCCTCAGCGGCGCGATCGGTTTTGCCTTCTCGCCGCCGGCCATTCCCGGCATCGGCACCTCGGGTGGCGCCACCTTCATGCTGGAGGACCGGGCGGGCAAGGATCTCGCTTTCCTGGCCGCCAATGTCGCCAAATTCGTCGAGGCGGCAAAAAAACGACCGGAGCTGGCCAGCGTCAGCACCACTTTCCGGCCAACCGTTCCCCAGTTGTACGTCGATGTCGACCAGGACAAGGTGCTCAAGCAGGGGGTCAACGTCAACGATGTCTACAAGACCCTGCAAAGCTTCATGGGGAGCGGCTTCATCAACTATTTCAATCAGTTCGGACGCCAATGGCAGGTCTACATCCAGGCCGAGGGCGAGTATCGCACCAATATCGACAACATCGGCCAGTTTTATGTGCGCAACGCGGCAGGCAAAACCGTGCCGCTTTCGGCCCTGACCACGGTCAGGAACATCTCCGGGCCGGAATTCACCATGCGCTACAACCTCTACCGGGCGGCCCAGATCAACGCCAATGCCAATCCCGGTTACAGTTCGGCCCAGACGATGGCCGCCCTGGAAGCGGTGTTCGCCGAAACCATGCCCTCGGAAATGGGCTATGACTACATGGGCATGAGCTTCCAGGAATGGCAGGCGCAGAAGGGGGTTTCGCCGGTGGTGATCTTCGGCTTCTCGCTCCTGTGCGTCTTCCTGATTTTGGCCGCCCAGTACGAGAGCTGGTCGCTGCCCTTCTCCGTTCTCCTCGGCACGCCCATCGCGGTGGCCGGGGCGTTCGGCGCCCTGCTGCTCCGGGGCCAGGAAAACAATGTCTATGCCCAGATCGGGCTGGTGATGCTGATCGGCTTGTCCGCCAAGAACGCCATCTTGATCGTCGAGTTCGCCAAGATGGAGTACGAGAAGGGGAGGCCGCTGATGGAGGCCACCCTGGAGGGGGCCAAACTGCGCCTGCGGCCCATCCTCATGACCTCGTTCGCCTTCATCCTCGGCTGCGTGCCGCTGGCCATTGCCTCGGGTGCCGGCGCCATCTCCCGCCAGGTCATGGGCAATGCGGTCATCGGCGGCATGCTCGCGGCCACCTGCATCGGCATTTTTCTCATCCCGGTCACCTTCTATGTGGTGGAGAAGTTGGGCCATCGCAAGACGCCGGCCCCCGCCACCGGCGGAGCGGGAGCACCTTCGCATCCTGAAGATGGAAAAGGAGGGGAGCATCATGCGTAAGTCCTGGGTTGTCCTCATCCTGATGGTCTTGGCCTCCGGCTGCACCGTCGGTCCCGATTACCAGCGGCCAACGGTCGAGGTGCCGACGGATTGGCGGATCAGGGAGCACGAAGCCAAGGAACTCGCCGACACCGAGTGGTGGCGCCAGTTCAACGATCCGGTCCTCAATGAATTGATTGCGACCGCACTCCGGGAGAATAAAGATCTCCTGATTGCCGCGGCCCGGGTTGAAGAGTATGCCGGCCGGTACGGTATTGTCCGGGCCGATCTCTTTCCCCAGGTAGGGGCTGCGGGAGAGTATACCCGGCAACGGATCACGGAAACCGGGGAGAACCCGCTGGCGACCGGATACAAGACCACCACCGACGCCTTTTCCGCCACCCTCAATGCCGGCTGGGAGATCGATCTCTGGGGCCGGATTCGCCGCAGCACCGAATCCGCCCGGGCCCAGTTGATCGCCAGCGAGGAAGGGCGGCGGGCCGTTATCCTCTCCCTGGTCAGCAATGTCGCCAGTGCCTACATCAATCTCCGCGACCTCGACCGACAACTCGAAATCAGCCGCAACACCGCCAAGAGCCGGGGAGAATCCTATGCCCTGTTCAAGGAACGGTTCGCCGGCGGGATCATCTCCGATCTTGAGCTGAGCCAGAACCGTTCCCAGTACGAGGAGGCCCTGGCCTCCATTCCCCCCTTGGAAAAGGCGGTGGTGCAGCAGGAAAACGGTTTGAGCGTGCTGCTTGGCCGCAACCCCGGTTCGATTGTCCGGGGCAAAAGCATCGATCAGTTGACCCTGCCGGCCGTGGTCGCCGGCCTGCCTTCCGATCTGCTGGAGCGGAGGCCGGATATCCGCCAGGCCGAGCAGAATCTGATTGCGGCCAATGCCCAGATCGGCGTGGCCAAGGCGGCCTATTTCCCGACCATTTCCCTGACCGGTGCCTTCGGGTCCGCCAGCGGCGATCTGGGAGACCTGTTCAAGGGGCCGTCCAAGGTGTGGCAGTACTCTGTCCCGGTGACCATGCCCATCTTCACCGCCGGCAAGATCGCCGGCAGCGTCCAGGCGGCCGAGGCGATCCAGCAGCAGGCCCTGCTCGGCTACCAGCAGGCGATTCAAAACGGATTCCGCGAAGTCAACGATGCCCTGGCGGCGCAGAATCAGACCGGCAAGCAGTTGGCTGCCCAGAAGAGCCAGGTCGACTCCCTGCGGCAGTATGCCGGCATCGCCCGCTTGCGCTACGACAACGGCTACACGGATTATTTGACCGTCCTTCACCATTCATGTGGGCAAGGAGGCTGTCAACCTCCCTCAAGTCAAAGCGGGGGACAAGGTGGAGATCACCTATGCCCAGGCGCTGGAGGTCCGGATGGCGGAGCCCGGTGAGGTCAGAAGCGAGAAAACGCAGATCGTGGGCGGAGCGGAACCGGGGGCCAAGCCGAGAGGCGTCGGCATCACCGAGACCAATGTCACCGCCACCATTCTTGAGCTGGACAAGGCCAGCGAGAGTGCCACCCTGCAATTTGCCGACGGCGTGATCGCCTCGGTCAAGGTGCAGAATCCGGCCAATCTCGATAAGGTCAAGGTGGGCGACACCATTGCCATCAAGCACATAGAAGCCATCGAAATTTCCGTTAAAGGCAAGAAGCGTTGAGTCTGCCGGTCACCAGGGCCCGTGTTGCCGCGGGCAGTTCCGTCCAGTGATCGAGCCCTGGGCGGAAGGTGCTATCGGAATGAATATCTGGAGCGGGAAGAGAATCGCTCGACAATCACCCAAAGGAGCCACACATGAAAGCAGATCTGAAAAATGAAATCGTTCGGAAAGCACCATGGTCAATCATCGCTTCCCTGGGCATCGCGTTCGCCCTGCTGGCGTTCTGCCTGCCGCAGACATCGATGGCCGCCACCGCCGCTGAAATCAACCGCGATGTCAATGTCGCTTTGAGCGACTTGTATCGGAGCACCCCGGCCGCGAAAAAGATGGCCGGCATCGCCAAGGGCATACTGGTGTTCCCGGACATCATCAAGGGCGGCTTCATCATCGGCGGCCAATACGGCGAAGGTGCGCTACGGGTTGGCGGCAAGACCCAAGGGTATTACCGGTCGGTGGCCGCTTCCTACGGTTTGCAGATCGGGGCGCAAAAATTCGGTTATGCCCTGTTTTTCTTGTCCGATGACGATTTGAAATACCTGAAAAACAGCGGCGGCTGGGAGATCGGAGTCGGTCCCTCGGTAGTGATTGTGGACGAGGGCATGGCCCGCTCGTTGACCACCACCACCGCCAGGTCCGGAGTCTACGCCTTTTTCTTCGATCAAAAGGGGCTGATGGCGGGACTGGGTATCCAGGGGAGTAAAATTACCGAGATTCAGCCGGGCAAATAACATCAAGGCGTTGTCAATCGCAAAGGGAATGAAGACCATGAACTGTAAGCAAACGTTGATAGCTGGACTGCTCGTGCTGACCTGCGGCATGCTCGTTGGATGCGCCGCCGCACCCAAGGAAACCGCTTCCGGTTTCCTGAAGAATTATCCCCAATTCCAACCGGGCCCGTCCGACGGGGTCGATCAGATCTACACCAAGCCCGGGATGGATCTGAGCAAATATCGCCGGGTGATGCTCGACGAGGCTCAGTTCTATTTGAAGAAAAGCGCCGCCGACCAGGGCATTCAGGCCAGTGAACTCAAGGAACTGTCCGACACCTTTCACCGCGCCATCTTCGAGGCCCTGGGCAACGCCTATCCCTTGGTCACCGAGCCGGGGCCTGATGTTCTCAGGATCCGGCTGGCAGTCACCGACATTGAAACCAGTAATCCGGCGATGGCCGGTGTCACCACGGTTCTGCCTATCGGGCTGGCCGTCAGTGTGGCCAAGAAAGCCACCACCGGTTCCCATACCGGGGTCGGCGGTGCCAGCATGGAGGTGGAATTCCTCGATTCCGTCACCAGTGAGCGCCTTGCCGCCGCCATCGACACCTTCAACGGTTCCAAAATGAGCGGTTTCAGCAAGCTCGGGGCCACCAAGGAGGCCTTTGAATTCTGGGCCAAACGGTTGCGGGTGACCTTGGACAAGGCGCACGGCAAGGCCGCCAAGTAGTGGCTGCAACAAGAGAAGAAGGCAGAACATGGACCGACAGGCCATTCGGTCCATGGGGCGTTGCTTTATGGTGATTTTCCCTGTACAGAATTGGTTTCGGTGCCATCGCGAGGTGGCTTCTCAACGCTCATGAAGACCCAACCTTGTCATGTCTGACCGCCAGCGACCCCAGTCGGTACCACAGAGGGTGCCCCCCCTTGATGAGGACGGGGGCACCTTGCCCCATCCGGGCCCGCAGATTATCATGGCCTGCCATGATTGCGACCTGTTGCACCGGTTGCCGGCGCAGGCGACAGCAACGCTGCTCTGCACCCGCTGCGGGGCCGTGCTGTCCCGCCGCAAACCCAACAGCATCGAACGTTCCCTGGCCCTGACCCTGACCGCCCTGGTCTTGTTCGTCCTTTCGAACAGCTTTCCCTTCCTGGCGATGAAGAGCGGCGGTTTTGTTCAAGAAACCACGCTGCTCACCGGCATCCGCGAACTGTGGAAGCAAGAACTGCATGGGTTGTCGGGTCTCGTTCTGTTCACCTGCGTGCTGGTGCCGCTGGCGCAGATGCTCGGCCTGCTCTATATTCTGGTGCCGCTGCAATGGGGCCGCCGTCCGGCTGCCCATGCCGCCCGCGTTTTCCGTCTGGTGCAGGAGGTCGCCCCCTGGGGCATGATGGAGGTCTTCATGATCGGCATCCTGGTCGCTTTGGTCAAATTGGGTCACATGGCGACCATCGTTCCCGGTGTGTCGGTTTTTTCTTTCGGCGCCCTGATCTTTGCCATGGCGGCCGCTTTTACAAGTCTGGACCCGCCCTTGCTGTGGGATCGCCTGGACCTGCGCCAATGAACGAGACTGCCGCCACCGCCTCGCAACTCGGCCTGGTCAGTTGCCACGACTGTAGTCTGCTGATCGAGGCAGAGCACGCGGCAGCTCACCCCCACTGTCCCCGTTGCGGCGCCCATCTGCATCGGCGCAAACCCAATAGCCTGGCACGGACCTGGGCCCTTGTCTGGGCAGCGATTATTTTCATTGTGCCGGCCAATGTCCTGCCCATGACCGTCACCACGACGCTCGGCGCCAAACAGGCCGACACCATCATGAGCGGCGTCATCTATTTCATGCAGAGCGGTTCCTGGGAGATCGCGGCGGTGATCTTCATCGCCAGCATCTTTGTCCCCTTTGCCAAGTTGCTGATTCTGATCTTTCTGTTGCTCAGCGTACGATTCCGCTCCGCCTGGCGGCCGAAAGACCGGACGACCCTGTACCGTTTGACCGAACTGGTAGGCCGCTGGTCAATGGTTGATATCTACGTGGTCACCATCCTGGTGGCCCTGGTAAAGCTCGGCGCCGTTGCCGCCATCGAGGCCGGTCCGGCTGCCGTCTATTTTGCCGCCGTGGTGGTGACCACCATGTTTGCCGCGGAAAGTTTTGACCCACGACTCATCTGGGATGTCATCGAGGAGAATGTATGACCGAGCGCTCACAAGCCGAGCATCATGCCGCGGATGCTGTAATCCAGGCCAAACGCCGTTTTTCCATTGTCTGGATCGTCCCCCTGGTGGCTTTGGCGATCGGCGGCTGGCTGGCCTTCAAGGCCATCAGCGAAAAGGGACCGACCATCACCATCACCTTTGCCACCGCCGATGGCCTGGAAGCCGGCAAGACCAAGATCAAGTTCAAGGATGTCGAGATCGGGCAGGTCGAGTCCATCGCCTTGAACGAGGATGCGAGCAAGGTGATGGTGCAGGCCAAAATGATCAAGGGGAGCGAGCCGTACCTGACCGACCAGACCCGGTTCTGGGTGGTCCGCCCCCGGATCAGCGGCGGCTCGGTTTCCGGCCTGGGCACGGTCCTCTCCGGCGCCTATATCGGCATCGACGGCAACAAGGCAGGGGCGCCCACCCGCCAATTCACCGGGCTGGAAGTCCCGCCGGTGGTCACCGTCGGTCAGCCGGGGCGGCATTTTGTCCTTCAGTCCGAGACCCTCGGCTCCCTCGACATCGGCGCTCCGGTCTACTACCGGCAGATCCAGGTGGGCCAGGTGGTGAGTTACAGCTTTGGTCAGGACGGCAAGGCCGTGGATATCAAGATCTTCATCGAAGCGCCGCATCACACCAAGGTCACCGAGAATACCCGGTTTTGGAATGCCAGCGGCTTCGATGTCACCCTCAATGCCCAGGGGCTCAAGGTCGACACCCAATCGATGGTCTCCATCCTCAGCGGCGGCATCGCCTTCGACGTGCCCAAGGAAACCGCGCCGGGCGATGAAGCCAGGGAAAACGCAAACTTTTACCTCTATGCCGACCGCAACGCCACCCAGGAGAAAAAATACACGGTGCGCAACTACTGGATGCTCCTGTTCGACGAATCGGTGCGCGGCCTCAATATCGGCGCCCCGGTCGAACTGTATGGCATCAAACTGGGCGAGGTGGTCAGCCTCAGTCTGGAATTCGACGTCGACAAGAAGAAATTTCAGGTGCCGGTAATCGTGGCCATGGAACCCGAACGGATCAGTTCCGCCAAGAAGGAGGAAGCGCTGAAGATTGCCGAGAAAGATCCCGGGGTCTTCATGAAGGCGTTAGTCGAACAGCAAGGCCTCCGAGCCCAGTTGCAAAGCGCCAACCTGCTGACCGGCCAGTTGATGGTCAACCTGGTCTTCATGCCGGATGCCCCCAAGGCCACCCTTTCCCGTCACGGAGAGTACCAGGTGGTACCGACCATCCCCGGTTCGTTCGAACGGTTGCAGGAGGGCTTGAGCAAAATCATTGCCAACCTGGAAAAGGTCAAATTCGACCAGATCGGCGGCGATCTCCAGCAGGTGTTAAAGGAGACCAAGGCCGCTGTTGCCGAGGTCAGCGGTTTTGCCAAGAAACTGAACAGTGAGACCACGCCCAAGTTGCAGGCGACCCTCGTCGAATTGCAAAAAACGCTGGTGGAGGTACAAAAGGGAGTGGGCAAGGATTCACCGCTGAACTACAACACCACCAAGACCCTGGAAGAGTTGTCGATGACGCTTCGTTCCCTGCGTGAACTGGCCAATACCCTGGACAACCAGCCGCAATCGATTCTATTTGGGAAGGAGAAGAAAGCCGGTGAATAGATCTCTCGTCATCTTTGTCTGCCTGGTGATGCTCGGCCCGCTTGCACTGGCGGTGACCGGTTGCAGCCCGGTTTCGCCCCAAGTCACGTACTACAGCTTGCTCGGTTCCGGTCTGGCCGACAAGCCGGCCGCAAGCCAAAGCCGCTTGGCGATCCTGGTCGGGCCGGTTTCGGTTCCCGATATCCTCAAGACATCGCAGATCGCTACCGGCGGCGCGGGGGAGCGCTACCAACGCAGTGAGCAGCATCGATGGACCGGCGAGGTCGACCGCGATTTCGCCCGCGCCGTCGGCGAGCAATTAGCCACCAGGCTCGGCACCGAGCAGATCGCCCTCTATCCCCTGGATCGACATCTGGAGCTGACCCACCAGATCGTTTTCGATATCCTGGCCATGGAAGGGACGTTGGGAAAAGAGGCCAAGCTGGCGGTGCGCTGGTCCCTGGTCGATCCGAAAAGTCAAACGGCGCTGGTCACCCGCCGCAGCACCTACAGCGAACCCCCGGCCGATGGCAGTTACCATGCCTGGGTCGCCGCCCAACGGCAGAATATCAACCGCCTCAGCGAGGAGATCGCCGCTGCAATCAAAACAGCGCCCTGAATTGTACGCCTTCAGGACGTTGAACAACGAGAACAGGGAGAAAACCCGACACGTTCTTGCCGACAGATACACGTTTCCACGAGCGCCGGAGGTCTGATGTCTTATGGCAAATCACCCGACCGAGATCGTCCGTTCCACGTTGGCGGTACTGTTTATAGGTCTGCTCATCACGACCTGTCTGTGGATTCTGCGTCCCTTTCTCTTCTCGCTTGCCTGGGCGGTGATGATCGTTATCGCCACCTGGCCTTTGTTGCTCACGGTGCAGAGGGGGTGCTGGAACCGGCGCTGGCTGGCGGTGCTGGTCATGTCGCTGGCGCTCCTGCTGCTGCTCGTTCTGCCCTTGTCGTTCGCCATTCTCACCATTCTCGAAAGCACGGGCGATCTGGTTGTTCTCCTCAACAAACTGAAAACCGTCAGCCTTGGGGCCCCGCCCGAATGGTTCGACAAGGTGCCTCTGTTCTCCCAAAAACTGATCGATCGCTGGCTGCAATTGTCGGTGATCAGCCCGCAGGAACTCTCGGACAAGCTGGCGCCCTATGTGAACACGACCCTGAAGTGGTTCGTCGCCCAGGTCGGGAACATCGGCCTGCTCGTGGTCCAGTTTCTCTTGATGGTCATCCTTGCCGCTGTTCTCTACGCGCAAGGGGAGCACGCCTCGGAGCTGGTCTGTAGCTTTGCCCGCCGCCTGGCCGGGGATCGCGGTTTTGAGGCGGCCCTGCTGTCGGCTGCGGCCATCCGCAGTGTTGCCATCGGCATTGTCGGCACGGCGATCATCCAATCGGCGCTCGGCGGGGTGGGGCTTGTTGTTGCCGGCGTGCCGGCGGTCACGCTCTTGATCGCGATCATGATGCTGTTGTGCATCGCCCAGATCGGTCCGGGGCTGGTGCTGTTTCCGGCGGTGATTTGGCTCTACTGGAGCGGCGAGTCCACTTGGGGAACGGTGCTGCTGATCTGGTCGATCGTGGTGGCGGTCAGCGATAACTTTCTGCGCCCGTTTCTCATCAAGAAGGGGGCAGACCTGCCCCTGATCCTGATCCTGGCCGGGGTGATCGGCGGCCTGGTTGCCTTCGGGGTGATCGGGCTTTTTGTGGGGCCGGTGATGCTGGCCGTCACCTACACCTTGCTCCTTGCCTGGATCAATGGGGCCGGGGAAGGGAAAACACTGAGCCGCGAAGGCGACCGCCCCTGCGGCGAGTAACCAGCAAGCCCGGGTGCTTTGGGGGCGCAACAGGCTTGGTTGCCGTTAGTTTTTCTCGTGCTCGATTTGCAGCGACACCAGCCGGGCGAGGAGAATCGCCGGGTACAATGTGCCGATGATGCCTTCGAGCATGACCAGTGATCTCGCCAGAGGATGAACGGCGGTCACATCGCCAAAGCCGACGGTGGTGAGGGTCACGATGCTGAAGTACATGAAGACATCCCCCAGATTCTTTCCCTGCTCGACAAGGGCCGGATTGAGGGCGAGTGAACCGGGAAGGGTATAATGGAGCAGGCGATACGCCGCGGAAAAGGTGTAACCGAACAGTAAATAGGCGGCAATGGCCCCGCGCACCCGATGCGCCGACACCTTCCCTCCGGTATAGACCTTGCGCAAGACCGCAGCGGTGAAACAGATGGTTATGACCAGGAAAAAACAACTGTCAGCGACCAGAAGGGTCTGGGAAGGGGTGGTCGTCACCAGCAGCCAACGGACAGCGATTGCAGCCGCAACCAAACCGGCCAGCAGCCAGCGGGCCAGCAGGTGCCGGGTCGCGGTCAACAGGCCGGCAAGCAGGAAAAAGGAACAGACAATGCCGTTGATGCCCTTCAGGAATGCATGCCCCCCCTCCGGGAGCGGTGACATGACAAAGACCTGGACGACGAGCAAAAGCAACAAGGCGCTCAGGCTTCTATCCTCGGTCCAGAATGTGGCGACTCGTCGGATCATGGGGCTTGCGACTCTTTTCTCCCGGGTGCGGGGTAACGTTTGCGGTGTGGACACGCCTGCCCTGCGCTCAGGGCAGATGCACCGGAGCACCGGCCGGCGTCAGCAAAAAGCGTTTGCAGGTTGCAGGGTTACCCCTCTTCTTCTCGATATGCCCAGCTCTTGTTTACCTCTTTTCTCATGAGATCGTCCAACCTAAACAAGGAGGTCAGCGATGAAAACGAAAAAAGACATGAAAAACATAGAAAACAAGCAACTCGACCGCAAGACCTATGACCAGGAGTTGGCCAAAATGCACGGAGAACTGGTCAAACTCCAGCAATGGGTTGTCCATAAAGGGCTCAAGGTCTGTATTGTTTTTGAAGGACGGGACGGCGCCGGCAAAGGCGGCACCATCAAGGCGATCACCGAGCGGGTCAGTCCGAGAATTTTTCGGGTCGTGGCCCTGCCCGCGCCGACGGAACGCGAGAAGTCGCAAATGTATGCCCAACGCTACCTGCCTCACCTGCCGGCGGCCGGCGAGGTGATTATTTTTGACCGGAGCTGGTACAACCGGGCCGGGGTTGAACGGGTGATGGGGTTTTGCCCCGAGGAACAGGTCAAACGGTTCCTGACCGTGGTTCCGGCCTTTGAAAAGATGATGCTGGAATCGGGCATCATCCTGCTCAAGTACTGGCTGGAGGTGAGCCCCGAGGAACAGACCCGGCGCTTGACCTCCCGGATCGACGATCCCCGCAAGATCTGGAAGCTCTCGCCCATGGATCTCAAATCCTACAACAAATGGGACGACTACACCCGGGCCCGCGACGAGATGTTCGCCGCCACCGATACCCCGTGGGCGCCGTGGCATGTGGTCCGATCCGACGACAAGAAACGGGCGCGATTGAACACCATCAGTCATCTTCTCCATGCCATCGACTACAAGGAGTTGAAAGGCGAGAAGATCGAGCTGCCCAAACGCAAGATCGGCAAGACCTACCAGGAAAAAGAGTATCCCTTCAAATTTATCCCGGAGACGTATTGAGAGGGGGGAAATGCCAAGAGCTTGTCCGACCAAGCGCTCGGAAAACACGGGTCCATTCGTCCTGGAGAGAGTATGCGAGAGAAAACGACCACCGACCGTGACACCGTTGCCAAACTCAAGCGCGCCTTTGCCTACAAACTGTTCTTCCAGCAGGGGGTGTTGCCCTTCAACGCCTCGTTGAACGATTACTATCTGGCGGTGAGCACCTCGCTCCGCGACCGCATGCAGCACCTGTTCATCAATTCGGTGGCGGCCCTGCGCGACAACAAGAGCAGGATTGTCTGTTATCTCTCTGCCGAGTTCCTCATGGGCCCGCATCTGCTCAACAATCTGATCAATCTCGGCGTGGAGAAGGAATTCAGGCAGGCGGCCGCGGAGAGCGGACTGGATCTGGACCAGATCATCGATCACGAGGAAGAGCCCGGTTTGGGCAATGGCGGTCTCGGCCGTTTGGCCGCCTGCTACCTGGATTCCCTGGCCAGTCTCGAGATCCCCGCCATCGGCTATGGCATCCGCTATGAGTTCGGCATGTTTGACCAGGCCTTTGCCGGCGGCTGGCAACAGGAATTGAGTGACCGCTGGCTGCAACCGGGCAACCCCTGGGAATTCAAGAAAACCGATTTCGCGGTGGAAGTCGGGTTCGGTGGCCGCACCTCGACCTTGATGGACGACCAGGGCCGGTATCGTGTCCACTGGACGCCGGGCACGGTAGTGAAAGGGATTCCCTACGACACCCCGGTTCCGGGGTATCGGGTCAACACGGTCAACATCCTCCGGCTGTGGAGCGCCGAGGCCCCGAAAAGTTTCGATTTCGACGATTTCAACGTCGGCGACTATTTCGGGGCGGTGGAGGAGAAGATCCAGGCCGAGAACATCACCAAGGTGCTCTATCCCAATGACGAACAGTTCCAGGGCAAGGTGCTCCGCCTGCGGCAGCAGTACTTTTTTGTCGCCTGTTCCCTTCAGGACATGATCCGGCTCCATCTCCTCCAAGACGACACCCTGGACAATTTTCACCGCCATTTCGCGGTCCAGTTGAACGACACCCACCCGACCATCGCCATTCCCGAACTGATGCGGCTCTTGATCGATGCGCACGGGTATGCATGGGACCAGGCCTGGGCCATCACCTCGGCCACCTTTGCCTATACCAACCACACCCTCCTCCCCGAGGCCCTGGAGAAGTGGCCGGTCAACCTCTTGGGCGGGCTGCTGCCCAGGCACCTCGAGATCATCCTGGAAATCAATCACCGTTTTCTTGATCAGGTCCGCCGGCAGTATCCGGGCGACGAGGCCATGGTCAGCCGCTTGTCGATCATCGACGAAGCCGGCGAGCGGTACGTGCGCATGGCCAACCTCGCCTGCATCGGCAGCCATCGGATCAACGGGGTGGCGGCCCTGCACACCCGGTTGCTCAAGGGCCACACCCTGGCCGATTTCCACCGCCTGTGGCCGGATAAGTTGGTCAACATCACCAACGGGGTCACGCCCCGGCGCTGGATGGTGCTCAGCAATCCCGGCCTGAGCCAACTGATCACCGCTGCCATCGGCGAGAGCTGGGTCACCGATCTGCACCGGCTGCGCGACCTGGAACCCCTGGCCGAGGATTCGGGTTTTCGGGAACAGTGGCGCCGGGTTAAGCACGACAACAAAACACGGCTGGCCCGCATTCTGCGGGAGCGGACAGGGGTGGTCCTCGATCCCGCCTCGCTGTTCGACATCCAGGTCAAGCGGATTCATGAATACAAACGGCAGCATCTCAACGTGCTCCACATCGTCACCCTCTACAACCGCCTCAAAAACGACCCCGGCCAGGACATGGTCCCCCGCTCCTTTATCTTCGGCGGCAAGGCCGCCCCCGGCTACTTCATGGCCAAACGGATCATCCGGCTGATCAATGCCGTGGCCGAGGTGGTCAATAACGACCCGGATGTCGACGGACGGCTGCAAGTGGCCTTTTTTCCCGACTTCAATGTCAAGAACGCGCACTGGGTCTATCCGGCCGCCGACCTCTCCGAACAGATCTCGACCGCAGGCAAGGAGGCCTCGGGAACCGGCAACATGAAGTTTTCCCTGAACGGCGCCCTGACCATCGGCACCCTCGACGGGGCCAACGTCGAAATCCGGGAACAGGTCGGGGCCGAGAATTTCTTCCTCTTCGGCCTGCGGGTCGAGGAGGTGGAGGCGCGCTGGGCTGCCGGCTACCATCCCCGGACGATCTACGAAGGCAACCGGGAACTGCGGGCAGCGATCGATCTCATTGCTGCCGGGTATTTTTCCCCAGGCGACCGGGAACTGTTCCGTCCCCTGGTCGATTCGCTGCTGCACCATGATCCCTTCATGGTGTTGGCCGATTACCAGGCCTATGTCGATTGCCAACAGCAGGTGGGAGCAGTGTTCCGTGATCAGGAGCGGTGGGGCCGGATGTCCCTCCTCAATGTCAGCCGCATGGGCATGTTCTCCTCTGACCGCTCGATCACCGAGTATTGCGAAAAAATCTGGCGGACCAAGCGCTCCCCCGTTGCCCTGCAATGGGAACGCCTGCCCACAGAGGGGATCATCTTTCCCCAGCGTGGCCTCTCCGCCAGGGCCTGACGTCGTCCGCGGCCAGACCGGACCAACTCCCGGACCCATAAACCATACTGAGAGGGTGACATGAGCCAGCCCAGCAATGAGACAGGCGTCGGCGGATGGATGCGAAATATTTGGCAAAAATTACACCCGCCGGAAGCCGGGCAAGACCCCGTCCTCCAGGCGACCGATCGGGTGGTGGAGATCGCCGATCCGGTTATCCGCCAGGCCAAGCGCTACCGGCAGATTTTGCACGATCCGATTGCCGGCGCCATAACCTATTTCCAATCGCTGATCGACACCATTCCCGGGCCGGTGGTGCTCCATCCCAACCGGTACTACGATGACCCTGTGGTCAAGGCCCTGTTCGCCTCACCCGGCGAACTGGAGGAGATGCTCCGGTTCAATCCGGAGATCAACCGGTTCCGCAAGCAAGGAGCCGCAGGTGAGGTCACGGCCATGATGACCATGGAGCAGAATGAACGGACCATTTTCGGCCACAAGCAGGAAGGAGCGCTGCTGGTGCGGGATGTGCGGCAACAGGCGGTGAGTTTTTCCGATCACCGCATTGTTGCCGTTGCCGCCGACCTGGCTGCAACCAAGGTTGGTATTGTTCATCGGGGCCTTGAGGTGCTGGCCACGGTTGCCATGGAGCGGATCACCACCCTGCGGGCGCAAAAGGCCGAGTTGGAAGGGAAAAAGGAATATCTCAAGGGGATGAGCAAGATTTTGGGCGGCAAGTCCCATCGGCAGGAGATCTTTGCCGTCTCGACGGTGAAAAATCGGGAAGAGTTGCGCAAGGTCGAGCAGTTGTTGCAAGAGGTGGACCAGGAACTGGAAGAACTGCGCAACCGGATAGCGCTGCCGGAACAGTCGCTGGGTTATCTTGAGGAGATCATGCGCGAACCTGAGAAGATGCTGGTCGCCCGCCGGCAAAACCTTCGGCTCAACTGGATGGGGGTGCGCGTCGACGATGAACCGGACAACGAAGGCAACGACATCACCCTGGCCGAGTTTGCCATGGAAGAGGTGCGACGATCGGCGGTGCTGGTGCGCTTCTCTTTGGCGACGGCAGCAGGGGCGTAGAGACAAGATGCAGAGAGTTGCCGCCCAGGTGAACACGCTGTTTTCCAAAAAGGGCCGCCGTTGGAGATGCGCGTCCGTTGTCAACTACTCCAACCGACAAAGAATAAGGAAACACACCGAAGTCAACATGCCCGCCTTTAAAGCATCTTTTTATTATGTTGCCGGCCTAGCCTTTTTGCTGGGCCTTGTTTTCGTTGACCTGCTCCCGGGGCGGTCGGTGGCGTTTGCCCAATCGCCCAAGGATGAGCGTTTGCTCGTTACTCCCGAAGCACTCACAGCCAAAATCGATGCAGTGACCAAAGCCACCGGTCTTGACGAGGGCATCAAGGCCAAGTTGCTTGAGCTGTATCGCAAAAGCCTCAACAATCTGGCAGCAGCAGCGGATCATGACACCCTTGCCCAGAAGTTTGTCCAGTCCATTGAAACCGCGCCGGCAGAAGTCAAAAAACTCAAGGATGCCAGGGACCGTTTGCTCCAGCAAAACAAGCGGCAGGATCAACCAGTGGCAATTGCCGCCAACGCTTCTTTCAAGGAGATCGAGCAGCAACTGTTGCAAGCAAAGGCGAAATATGAGGCCATCGGGGCAGAGGTCGCCGCCTTGACCCGGAAGGTTACCGACCTGACCGAACGACCAACCAAGGTCGGCAAGCGGCTCGCCGAGATAAATGTGCGTGAGCAGGAACTGCTTGCCGCCCGGCAGGGGCCCTTGCCGGAAACCGCATCCCCGCAATTGTCGCAGGCGCAGGCATGGCAGCAACAGACGGAACTGCAAATGTTGCACAGTGAAACCGGCATGCTCAACCAGGAGTTGGTGAGCATGCCGGTCTTGGTGGAACTGACCAGTGTGCAGCG
>Ga0074193_1000314_pt2 | contig 56002 bp, 53 predicted proteins | sample EPASupsiteHSE605_FD_64523 | JGI IMG/M metagenome (GOLD analysis project Ga0074193, IMG submission 64523) | Bioremediated contaminated groundwater from EPA Superfund site, New Mexico - Sample HSE6-05 | ecosystem: Environmental > Aquatic > Deep subsurface > Groundwater > Contaminated ...
CCACCGAGATGACATCGCCCGGCACCCAGGACTGGTTGACGTTGAAGGGTTTGGTGGTCACCCCGAAGTCGGTGTTGCTGCCCCGGGTTTCGAGGCCGCGGTCAAACTCGGTGATGCCGCCGGAAAGGACGATATCCGGGATGAGTTTTCCCTGGAAATTGGAATAGCCGGTGACCATCTGGTTGTTGATGAACACCGGACTGTAGGGGATATAGACCACGTTGCCGCCGATGGCGTTGAGGGCGCTCTTGGTCATCTCGGTGATGTCCCGTGGAATCTCGCCGTAGCCCAAGGTGGAGAGTCCGGTGAAGTCGGTGATGTCCTTGCCCTGGATAAACACCTTTTTGCCGTAGATCTGGGTCATCTTGCCCAGATCGGCCAAGGGTTTGTCAAAGCTGGTCTCCTTGACCACCGGCATGTCCGCGGGCAGGTCGACGTCCACCTGCCGGGGATCGAGCTTGGCGCAGGCGGTCAGGCTCAGGACCACCAGCGGCAGCAACAGCAGCGAGCCGGCAACGTTCCGGGCTCGCAGTTTCTTTTTCACACCCACCATGTTCGTTCCTCGGCAGTCTTTATATATGAAAGGTCTGGGGGACAGGATGTATTCTGTCCTCAGCTTACGATGTTGGTTCCGGTGGCAATGCCATGCCGGAGCGTAAACCTTTCCTTGTTCGGTGTGGCCGGCCAATTTGGTCCAGCCATGCCGGTTACTTGGCAATGACGGTCTTGTCGCCCTTGGAATCATCGATGATGATGATATCGCCGTTGATCTGCGCCCCCGCATCCAGGATGACGCTATTGAGCGCGCCGCTGTCGGAAAGGACGGCGTCGCCGGAACCCGATCTGGCCTTGCTCCTGGCCCTCTGGGCGAGGTAGGAGAAGTTCTTGCTCGAACTGCCGAGGTCGCCGTACTGCACGCTGCTCTCGTCGGCCTCGATGCCGTCGTTGAGATCGTCGGCCCGACAGGGCGCAGCAGCACCAAACCATCCCCCTGCCAGCAGCACCAGCATCAAGGTCGCGGTGATCGTTCGCATCGTCCTTTCCTCCCTCGGTTTATTGGGCCACCACCGAATCGACGGCCACGCTGGAATTGTTGCCCGCCATCGACACCGAGACATTACCCAGGTCGGCCCTGGTCATGACGTCGCCCCGCTGAGCCCCGTTCATCTGCACCGAGCCGATGTTGAGGCGGTTGTTGTTGCCGTCGATGGCGCCGGTGAGGGCCTCGCCGGTCAGCTCGGAGGTCACCTTGCCGGCCTTGGCGTTCACCATCTGCACCGAGCCGATATTGGAGGTGTTGTTGTTGCCCTGGACGGTGTTGCCGATGGAGCCGACCTTGACCGTGTTGGTCACCTGGCCGGCCTGGGCATTCTGCATCTGCACCGAGGCGCTGTTGACGGTGTTGTTGTTGCCAATGGCCGACGCGGACACCGTGCCGGTAGCCTGCACCCGGTTGGTGACCTCGCGGGCCTTGCTGCCGGTCATGTTGATCGAGGCGGCATTGGCGGTATTGTTGTTACCCTTGGCCCGGGCCGTGTATTCGCCGCCCTGGACCCGGTTTTCCGCCCGGATGCCGAGGAGGTCGGCCGACTGGCCGATCGCCGGCACCGCCAGCAGGGCTGCAATGGTGAGGATGTGTACCAGTTTCATGTTCGTTCTCCGTGGAGAGATGGGTTGTGCCGGTTAAGGAAGGTTTCCCAGGGCGCGACCGTCGCCGGCCGCACCCTGGGAGAGAGGAACCTCAGTTGATGGCGATGGAGCCGGCATTGGCCATATTGTTGTTGCCGCCCTCGACCGACGACGAGATGTTGCCGGTGTTTTCGACTTCGTTGACCACCCGGCCCTTGACCGCCATGGAGCCGCCCATGGAGATGGAGGCGGCATTGGCCTGATTGTTGTTGCCGTTCTTGATCGTGCTGCTGATGTTGCCGGTGGTGTTGACCCGGTTGATGACCGCATCGGCGGTTTGGTTCGTGCCGCTGACGGAGATGGAGGCGGCGTTGGCCTGGTTGTTGTTGCCACCGGTGATGGTGCTGGAGATGTTGCCGGCGCGCTTGATCTCGTTGCGGATTTCCGCCTTCATCTCTTTCTTGGCCTCTCCCTGCTCCTGGGTGGTGGCCGCGGTGCCTTCGGTGGCGGTGTCGCTGCCGGTGGCGGCACTGGTGTCGGTGGTTGCGGTGGTGGTATCGGTGGCCGCAGTGGTATCGGCCGTCTCAGTGCCGGTGGCGGCCGGGGTGGTGGTGCTACCGGTGCCGGCAGACGGAGCGGCCGGGGTGGTTGGGGCGGTGGCGGTGGCAGTCGAGGTCTGGGTGACCGGAGCCGTGGCCGTGGCGGTCGAGGTCTGGGTCGCCGAGGTGTTGACGGTGACGATGTTGGTATTGGTGATCGGCTGGGCGGCAAAGGTGTTGTGGTGGATGGCCCCGCCCTTGCGCTTGTTGTGGTTGAACGACCCGCTCAGGGTGGAATCGCCGGAATCGGCGTGGGCCAGACCGGCGGACAGTCCGAAAACAAGGGCAGTGGCGAGAACAGATTTTTTCAGCATGATAAAGCCTCCATATATGTGTGTGTTGAGGGTGTAATGACGTGACACAATCGCTTCTGCCCAGGAATAAAGCAAAGGCGATGCCAATATTCACCTTGGAAATTTTCTATGTAAAAAAATTGTGATATCAGCCAATTAACATTGGGCGCACCCTCGGAATCATGCAGAGACGAGCCCTGCCGGGCAGCGATAGGGGGCAGATGCAAGGGGGATTGTCCGGAAATCGAACAGCGGCAAGGAGGGCGAGCGGCTAACCTGTTGACTTTTCACTCTTCTGGCGAAAAGAGCGGCCTGTAGGAAAACCGGACAAGGACGGGAGGCGACTGTCCGTTTCTTCGACAGCAGCGGCGAGGCGGGTGACGGTCAGCCGGAAAGATCGTATTTTTTCATCTTCTGGTACAAGGTCGAGCGGGCGATGCCCACCAGGGCGCTCGCATCGGAAATATTGCCGCCGGCCCGTTCCAAGGCCGCCTTGATATGGTTCTTCTCCACCTCGTCCAGGCTGGGAAAGACCTCGAGCCGGGCCGGCTCCATGGCAGCGAACTCCTCGGAAAGGCTCAGTATCTCCCGCTCGGTGATCACCCGGCCCTGGGACTGGACCGTCAGCCGCAAGAGGACATTGCGCAGTTGACGGACATTGCCCGGCCACTGGTATTGGGCGAGGAGCTGCAAGCCGCCGTCGGTGATCCGGGGCTCCTGCCAGTGGTATTCGGCGGAGAATCTGGCCAGGAAATAGCGGGTCAGGGGTTCGATGTCCTCGACCCGCTCCCGCAGGGGCGGCACCTTGAGGGTAAAGCAGGAGAGGCGCTGGAAGAGGTCGTCCCGAAACTGGCTGTCACGGATCATGGCGGTCACATCCCGGTTGGTGGCGGTCACCACCCGCACGTCGAGCCGGCGCGACCGGGTGTCACCCAGGCGGGTGATTTCGCCGTTTTCGAGAAACCGCAGCAGCTTGGGCTGGAGGGTGAGCGCCATGTCGGCCACCTCGTCGAGAAACAGGGTGCCGCCCTCGGCCAGCTCCAGTTTGCCCGGTTTATCGATGGCCTCGTGAAAGGCGCCCTTTTTCGAGCCGAACAGCTCGCTTTCAAAGATGCCCTCGGGAATGGCGGCGCAGTTCAGGGGGATGTAGGCCCCCTTGCGCCGGGAAAAGGCGTGCAGGGCCGAGGCCACGTGCTCCTTGCCGCTGCCCGCCTCCCCCTGGATGAAGACCGGCACGTTGATGGCGGCGATCGTCCGGATATCCTCGTAAAGTTTGACCATCTTTTCACTGCGGACAATGGTCTCGTCCTTGGAGGCGAGCCGCGATTTCAGCGCCTCCCGCTCGCGGTGCATCCGTTGCCGGCTGGTGAGGTTGTCGAACAGCACGGCCCCGTGCACGGCCAGGATCTCCAGGCTGCTCAGTCCGGCCGGAACAAAGGCGCCGGGCTGGTGGCGGTCGAGATAGATACAGCCGATGGCCTTGCCGTCCCGAATGACAGGGGCGGCGAGCACCGATAGCGGCGGGCCTTTGCCTTTACGGCCCTCGCTCGCATCGGGGCCGTCGATCCTGACCGGGCAACACTGATCCATCACCTGCCGCACCACCTCCTGGCAGACCTCCCGACTCTCCCGGCGGGGGTCGAAATGGTGGGTGGCGGCGTAGAGGAGTTCGCTCTTCTCGTTGAGCAGGGCGAGAAAGCCCCGTTCCGCCCCGGCCAGCTCCACGGCCCCGGCCAGGAGACGCTCACCCAGGATGGTTTCGTCGTCAATCCCCTGCACGTCCAGCAGCAGGCGGGCCAGCGGGGCCAGCGGCGTCTCTGCCGCCATCGGCCCGGACACCATGGCCTCCGGCGGCATGGGCTCCGGGCCCGCTTCCAGGTTGAAGAGGATGGTGGCCGGGTCCACCGGCCGCGGCCCCGCCGGAACCCCGCCCCCTTCACCGGTAAAGACCCGGGAAGGGCGGTCGTCCCTGTATTCGTCGATGAAGGTGAAGACATAGTTGACGATCCGGAAGGTCATGCCGTGGCGGAGACGAATGCCGCTGACCTTGCGATCGTCCATCCAGATGCCGTTGGTACTCTCGTGATCGAACAGCATGGGCGCGCCATCCTCCCGGAGAACGATGGAGGCATGACGGCGCGACACCTGGGGCGAGGCGAGGACGATGTCGTTATCGCCCTCCCGGCCGATGGTGAGCGAGGCGGCAAATTCAACGACCCGGTAATCTTGGGCGTCCTGACACACTATGACACTGGGCATGAGACAACAGGGGAGATCTGGGGGTTCATGGGTTGCAAAGAATACGTGCTGGCCAACAGCTTGTGCCTTTCAATTTTCACACCAGAAAAGGAAAACGTCGACCGAATCCTGCATGGTGCCACCATAGCATTGGCCGCGATTTTCAGCGACGGTTACCGTGGTCCGGCCGGAAAAATATGCCGGCCGGCAAGGAAACCAGGAACGGAACTCTGCCGTTTGCCGGGAAAAACTCCAAAAAATTGTATTCCTGTTTGCGAATTCCAAAAAATCGAGCTAATGGTTGTGGTTCACAAACGTGCAAGCAACTGTCGACGACAGTTCTCTCTCGAGTCAAATTTCAAAAAATCCCACGGAGGCAGGATGTTGGAGTTCAAAAAGGGCGTTGATATTTTATCAGCGGTTGGCGGTATTTCAACTATCGGCGAGGCCAGAAAACTGTTCGAGCAGCGGCTCGACAGCGAACATCTGGGCCGGCTTGGCGCGATCAAGAATGAAGAGGCGCTGTTGAAGATTGCCAACGCTATTGCCATGTGCGCGCCCGACCGGGTTTATATTCATACCGGCAGTGATGAGGATTGCCAAACCGTTCGCCGGATGAGCCTGGAGAAAGGTGAAGAACAGCCGTTGGCCATCCCCGGCCATACCATCCATTTCGACCTGCCCGAAGACCAGGGCCGCATGGTTGACCAGACCTTTTACATCGCCAACGAGGACGAGCAGGTCTCGTCGCTGGCCAAAAAGGAGCTGCGGCCGCAATCGCACGCCTATATCCGCGAGCAGATGCGCGGGATCATGCAAGGCAAGACCATGTTCGTCGGCTTTTACAGCCGGGGTCCGGTGGGCGCCAGGGCCTCGATCCCGGCCATCGAGATCTCCAGCTCCACCTATGTCTTCCATTCGGCGGAGCTCCTGTATCGCAACTGCTTTGCCGATTTCGACGCCGAGGTCGCCCGGCGGGGCGAATTCTTCACCAACGTCCATTCCGAGGGACCCAACCGTTCCGAGGATGTGCCCAAGGCCCGCATTTACATGGACCGCAGTTGGCAGACCACCTTCTCGACCTTCTGCACCTACGCCGGCAACACCCTCCTGATGAAGAAAGGCAACCACCGCTTTGCCTCCGACTGCGCTATGTACAAGCACAATGGCGAGGAACTTTCGGAGCACATGTTCATCACCGGCATGACCGGCCCCGGCGGCCGCACGACCTATTTCGCCGGCGCCGCGCCCTCGGGCTGCGGCAAGACCACCACCGCCATGGTCGGCAGCGACTTTATCGGCGACGATCTCGCCCAGATGTGGATCGAGGCCGACGGCACCCTGCGGGCGGTCAACCCGGAGATCGGCATCTTCGGCATCATCGAGGACGTCAATCAGGAGGGCGACCCCTATCTGATGAAATGTCTCCGTCAGCCCGGCGCCGAAGTCATCTTTTCCAACGTCCTGGTCGATCCCCACGGCAAGCCGCGCTGGACCGGCGACGGCGAGCCGCTCGCCGAGAGCGGCGTCAACTTCCAGGGCGAGTGGACCCCGGCCAAGGCCGGGGTGCCGATGTCGCACCCCAACTCGCGCTGCACCCTCAAGGCTTCGGCGGTGGGCAACCACAACCAGGCGGTCAACGCCGATCCGAACGGCATCGTCATCAAGGTCATCACCTACTCGGGCCGCGACGCCAACACCATGCCGCCGATCTGGGTGGCCAAGACCATGGACGCCGGTGTGGCCATCGGCGCCTCCATCGTCTCCAAGGCCACCGCCGCCGAGATCGGCGCCAGCGGCGTCAACCGCCAGCCCTGGGCCAACACCCCCTTTGTCGCCGGCCCCCTGACCGATTACCTCGACGCCCAGCTTGCCTTCTACGGCAACGCCAAGATGACCCGAAAACCGGTCATGGCCGGGCTCAACTACTTCCTCACCCATGAGGCGCGCGGCGGCAGCGGCACGGGCTTGTTGGGCGAGAAGCGCGATGTCCATGTCTGGCTGGGCTGGCTCGAACTGTTCACCCACGGTGATGTCCAGGCCATCGAGACCCCCATCGGCATGATCCCCCGATACGAGGATCTGAAGCAACTGTTCAAAGCAAAGATCAACAAGGAGTATCCCGAGTCGCTCTACACCATGCAGTTCTCCCTCTACATCGACAACGTGGTCGCCCGGATCGATCTTCAGGAGGCCGCCTGGCGGAAAGAGGCCGGGGCCTCGGAGCGCCTCTTTGCCGTCTATGCCGAACAGAAGGCCGGCCTGCTGGCGCTCAAGGCCGCCAAGGGCGGGATTGTCAAGCCGCAGGAACTGTAACCGCGCCACGCGCTCCCAATGACCCGCCAAGCCCCTTGCCCACAGGCAAGGGGCTTTTTTTGGGTCTTCCCCCTCCCGTCTCGCCGGCAACAAAAAAACCGGAGTGCTTGTGGCAAGCATCTCCGGTTTTTTGCTGCGCTGCGGTCTCGAAGGCCGCAAATTCTGCAGAAAGGATCAACCCTTGAGCATCTGCATCACCTTGTCGCGGATGGCCGAAGTCCCCAGGCCCTGGTAGGGGATCTGCTCGGAGAGTCCGCCGGCGCCGTCCTTCCAGGTGCCCATGTAACCGTATTTCGGCGCATAGCCGCGCTCCAAGAGCCAACTGCCATAGCGGATGCCCAGCCCGGTCTTGCTATTCTGGGTCTCGATCACCAGGGCCAGGGGGCTGGCACCCACGGTGGCCAGCGTGGCCTCGTCGACCACGTTGAGCACCGGCTTGTTGATCAGGCCGAGTTCGATCCCCTCATCCTTGAGCAGCTCGACCACATGCAGGCAGCGGTAGAGCATCTCGCCGTAGGCAACGAGGTAGCCGTCGCGGCCGGGGCGGATGATCTCGTCCTGGTCCCGCTGGAAGACATAGCCGTCGCCGAAGCGTTTGTTGCCCTGCTGGTCGAGGATGAACGGGGTGCCGGAGCGGGTGGAGAAGACGAAGCGCAGGCCCGGATCAGCGAAGATCGTGGTCAGGATGGCCTGCAACTGGAGGGCGTCGGCCGGAAAATAGAGCCGGGTGCGGTCGTGCTCGGCCAGGCCGTTGTCGGCAAAAAAGTTGTTGATGCCGAAATGGCAGGTGTTGTCCGCCATGTCGTCGACCCCGGAGTGGGAAAAATGGGCCAGGACATTGGCCTGGTTGAGCCGGGCCATGGTGATCTCGGAGATGACCATCTCCTGGAAGGCGGCAAAGGTGCCGAAGATGCCCTGCTTGCCCGGCACCGAGCCGAAGCCGGCGGCCACCGAGAAGTTGTTGCGCTCCATGATGCCGCCGTGGACGTAGACCTCGGGGCAGTTCTTGCGGATGTGGTGCAGGCCGCAGGAGCCTTCGAGGTCGGAATCCACCACCAGCACCTTGGCGCTGGGATTGTCCATCCCCTTGATCAGGTCGCTGATGATCTTGCCGAACTCATCGCGATTCTTGGCCTGCTCGGGGGTGGAGCCCCGGTACTCGACCTTGGCCGCCTTGGCCGGGGTCTGCTGAAGCATGGCCACCGCCGCGTCGCGGCCCTTGGCGGTGAGATAGTCGATGGCCATGGCCACCGGGATGACGTCGTGGCCCTTGGGCAACCCCTCGATCCCGGCCACGCCCGGCGCCATTTTGCGCTTGATCACCACCGCCGCCGGCCCCTGGGTGGCCGCGGCCCGGCGGATGCAGGCAAAGAGTCCGTCGAGGTCCTCGCCGTCACAGCTCTGGACGTCGAGGCCGTGGCCGGCCAGGGTGCGGGCCAGGTCGTAGCCCTGCAGGTAGGCACTGGGGTGGCCGGCGATGGTAACGTCGTTGTCGTCGAGCAGCAGCTTGACGTTCAATTTGCGCGCCGCGGCGTAGCGGGCGGCCTCGGCATCGTCGCCCTCCTGCTGGGAGCCGTCGCTGCCGAACAGGAAGACCGTCTTGCCGGCATTGGCCTCGGCCACGCCGTTGACGTGGCTCCACAGGTGGCCCAGACGGCCGGAGCTGAAAAAGACCCCCTCCTCCTCGTTGCGTTCGGGGTGACCGTAGAAGCCCTTGCCGAATTCCCGGTAATGGAGCAGGGCCTCGGCCGGCCTGAAGCCGTTGAGAACCGCCATCAGGTACTGGATGGCCACTCGGTGGCCGGCCTCGTCGAAATAGACCGGATAGCAACTCTCGGATCCCTTCATGAACCCATCGGCGATCAACAGCTCGGGCACGATGTCGTAGGCCCCGCCGGTATGGCCGCCCAGTCCCTTGGTGTTGGCCAGGGCGGTGAAAAAGACGATGCTGTCGCGCACCAGGGCGATGTTGGCCTGCAAGGCGGCGCGCTGCTCCCCGGTCAATGCCTCCTGGGTAACGGAAAAGCGCACGGGTTGATAGGTCGAGAGATCAATGGGAAATGTCATAATCAATCCTGAAGGGCAGAAGTTCCGGGAACGGCTGTGACCGGTACCACCGGCAGCCGTTCGCCTGCGTAAAAAAAGTACTGCACTGATAACAGAAATGCCAAAATCCGCAAGGATGATCTGCCCCATCCCCCCGCGCCTCGGGCAAAAATCGGCCCCGACGGCAGGGTTCCGTCTTGCCGAGACCGCCGTGATGGTCCCGCATCCGGGGCGGAGTCCTGTTGGGCAGATTTTTTCCCGGCCATACACTTTTCTTTGTGATCGGGTCTCAGTCCCCCGTATAATGACATGATCGGTTAACTCACCGCTTCTCGGTCGGAAAAGCAGAGACACGTTCAGAGGGATGGTGGTAGGAAATGGCGTCGTTTGCCAAGGAGAGGGATGATGCGCGCAATGGTTTGGCTGTGCTGTGCCCTGCTTCTTCAGGGGTGCTCGCCTGAAGACAACAGGCCGTCCAAGGAAGTCAAAGCCGATAAGGAGCTCCTGGTGTTCTGCGGCATCACCATGATCGACCCGGTGCGGGAATTGATGACCCGGTTCGAACAGGAGACCGGGATCAAAATGACCATGTCCTACGGCGGTTCCGCCGACCTGATGCAATCCATCAAGCTCAATGGCGTGGGGGATATCTATTTTCCTGGCGGGGATAGCTTTATCACCGAGGCGGACAAGGCGGGCCTGCTCAAGGAACGGAAACAGGTGGGCATCAACCAGGCCGCGCTCTTTGTCCACAAAGGCAATCCCAAGGGATTGACCGGCGATCTCGACGAACTGGTCAAACCGGGCTTGCAGGTGGGGATCGGCCACCCTGAACTGGGCTCCATCGGCCGGGAGGCCAAGCGCGTTTTGGAGGCCAAGGGCATCTACAACCAGGTGGTCGCTGCCTCGGCCATGATGCAGCCCGATTCCAAGGCCTTGACAGGCGTTTTGCGCGAGGGCAAGGTGGATGTGGTGCTGAACTGGAAAGCGGTGCTCTTCATTCATGACAACAGCGAGCACATGGACATGCTGCCGATCAAGGGCGGTTTTGCCACCCCGCACCCCCTGACCATGGCCGTCGTCAGCTTCAGCCGCGAGCCGGAGCTTGCCAACCGTTTCCTGGACATCTGTGCCTCCCAACAGGGGCAGGCGGTCTTTGCCCGGTACGGATTCTAACAAAAACCCTATGTCGTTACAGCAGCATATACCTTTCCCTTGCCTGAAGGGCAAGGTGGAACCGATCCTGTTCCATCTGTTTGCCCTCCTGGTCCTCGCGGCCGGCTGTCTGATCGGGATCCTGTCCTTCAACCAGATGATGGACAGGCGACTGGCCTCCCTCTACGACCTCCAAGACCACTATCGCACCATCTGCGACGTCAGCCTGATCATCAACCGGAACGTGGCCCGCATGCAGGTCAGTTTCCAGAGCATGCTGCTCGCCTCTTCCTCGGGGGAGCTGAAGCATGCCGAGGAACAGATCACGGAGAGCATGGAGACGGTACGGCGGGCAGCCCTCTTCCTTGAGCGAGGAGGGCGATTCATCGAGGATTTCAAAGTCAATTTCGACGACTTGGAGCACGTTGTCCACGCATTCAGAATGGATACCACCAAGCCGGGCCTGAAGATCGCAAGCCTGGAGCTCAGGACCAGCCTAAGCCTCCTGGACCAGATGCTCAACGAATATCATACGTTCGCCCTGGTCAGGATGGGGCAGGGAGGGCAGGAAAACACCTCGGCGCAGTTGATCCTGATGCACAAACAACTGTCGCCGTTCTTCAGCCGGTTCATGGAACATGCCAATCGCTTCTATGTCCAGAGCATGAAAAATCTCACCACCAATCAGGCGGAGCTTGCCTATCAAAAACAATATCACCTGCAGACGATGTATGCGGTCTCCGGCGGCACGCTGCTGGCCCTGACCCTGATCGGATGGTTGGTCGCCCGGTCAGCCGCGCAGATCCTGACCAAGCGCCATCAGACCGAAGAGGAGTTGCGCAAGCTCTCCCTGGCGGTGGAACAAAGTCCCGCCAGTGTCGTGATTACCGATATGCACGGCAATATTGAATATGTGAATGCGAAATTTTCCGCGATCACCGGGTATGCGCTTGAGGAAGTGGTGGGAAAAAATCCGAGCATGTTACAGTCAGGGGAGACCAGCCGGGAGACCTATAGATCGTTGTGGCGCGAGGTATCAGCGGGTAAGGAATGGCAGGGTGAATTCCAGAATAAAAAGAAAGACGGAGAACTCTATTGGGAAGTTGCCACCATCTCTCCCATCAGGAATACCGAGGGGGCCATCACCCATTATCTCGCGGTCAAGGAGGACATCACCCGGCGGAAGCAGGTGGAAGAGGAGTTACGACGGCACGATGCCCTCCTGCGCGCCGTTTCCCAGGCCATCCATGTCCTGCTTTCGGAAAAGGATCTCGATGCCGCCATGCCGGTGGCGCTGGAGTTGCTCGGCCAGGCAACCGGTCAGGATCGGGCCTATCTCTTTGAGCTGCATCCGGACCCGGCAAGCGGCGAGCAACGGATGAGTCAGCGCTACGAATGGGTTCGGGAAGGGGTCAGCGCCCAGATCGACAACCCGGACCTGCAGAATTTCTCCCTGGAACAGATTCTCCCGCGCTGGGATGCCCTCCTCCGTCGAGGTGCAACCGTGGCCGGACCGGTGCGGTCATTGCCGGAGAGCGAGCAACCGTTTTTCCTGGAGCAGGAGATCGTCTCCCTGATGGTCGTTCCGGTGGAGGTCGAGGGGCAGTTCTGGGGCACCATCGGTTTCGACAACTGCCATACCGAGTATGCCTGGGGCGACAGTGAACAGGCGACCTTGACCTCGCTGGCCGCTTCGGTGGGGGCGGCGGTGATGCGCTACCGTTCGGAAGAGGCGTTGCGCGAGTCCAATGCCCGGCTCGAACTGGCCAGCAGCATCTCCCGGGGACTGGCGCAGCAGGCGGAGGCGGCGAACAAGGCCAAGGGGCTGTTTCTGGCCAACATGAGCCATGAGATCCGCACCCCGATGAACGCCATCATCGGCATGACCCACCTGGCCATGCGCGCCAAGACCGAAGACCAGCGCCGCCGTTTCCTCGATACCGTGCGTCATTCCGCCGAAAGCCTGCTCGGCCTGCTCAACGACATCCTCGACTTTTCCAAGATGGAAGCCGGGCAACTACGGCTGACCCCTGTCCCCTTCGACCTCCACCGCCTGCTCCAGGGGATCGTCTCCACCATGAACGTCCCTGCGGTCGAGAAAGGATTGCACCTGACCGTCCACAGCGACGAGGTCCTGCCCGCCGTCCTGATCGGCGACGACCTGCGCCTGCGCCAGATTCTGCTCAACCTGGTGGGCAACGCCATCAAATTCACCCGGTCAGGCACAGTCGCCCTCACCGTCACCGGGGAAAACGGTGCGGACGGGAATTGGACGCTCCATTTTGTCGTCACCGACACCGGTATCGGCATCCCGCCGGAGAAGTGCGCCCTGATCTTCACCAGTTTCGAGCAGGCCGACACCTCGCACGCCCGGCAGTTTGGCGGCACCGGTCTGGGGCTGTCCATCTGCAGCCAGTTGGTCAGCCTGATGCAGGGGAAAATCTGGGTGGAGAGCCGGATGGATGCCGGCAGTGCCTTTCACTTCACCATTGTTCTCCCGGTGGGAGCGGAGCAGCCGGTCAAGAGCTTCGAACACGACCAGGACCGGCACCCGGCAATCATAGGATTGCAGATTCTGGTGGTGGACGACAACGAGGTCAACCGCGATGTGGCCTCGATGACGCTCGATCGGGATCATCGGGTCACCACTGCCGGCAACGGCCTGGAGGCCTTGACCATGCTGGCGGCCGAGAGGTATGACGTGGTCCTCATGGATGTGCAGATGCCGGAGATGGACGGTCTGACGGCCACCGCCGTCATCCGCGCCTTGGAACAGGGGATGCCGTCGCCGAAAAGATTGCCCGCAGAGTTGGCCCGCGCCCTCGGCAGCCGGTTGCGCGGCGGCCATGTGCCGATCGTGGCCATGACCGCCCACGCCATGGGTGAAGACCGGGAGTTGTGTCTGGCCGCCGGCATGGACAACTACATCACCAAGCCCTTCCAGCCGGCCCAGCTTGCCGAGATGCTGCATGCCCTGATGCCGACCTCTTCGTCGGCAGAGAACGGCAACGGCGATGACAAGGATGCCCCGACCCTCGCCCAGGTGACGGCCCATCTCCAGCAGGCCACCGGCTTCAACCCGGCCCAGATCGAACGCGTCCTCGCCGCCGTTCGTCAGACCCTTGCCGACAATCTCGCCCTGGCGAGGGAGGCGGCTGCCCTTCCGGATCCCGCCTCGCTGGCCAGGGCCGCCCATACCCTCAAGGGGACCCTGGTGCAGTGCGGTTTGCACGACCTGGCGGAGCAGGCCGAAGCGCTTCACCGCGTGGCCCGCACCGGCACCGATCTTTCCTGTGGCAGCAGCCTCCTGGAACAGTTGCGGGAACGGCTCGCGGGCCTCATCGAGCAGGAACAGGATACCCTATGACCCAACGACATCAGCGACCACGCCCAAGGGAACACGGCCATGTCATCCTCTCTTGACCCAACCATTCTTGCCCCGCACCAGCGCCCGCCGATCGTCCTGGTCGCCGACGACGACCCGGCCATCCGGTTGCAGGTCCGTTTTACCCTGGAAAATGCGGGACTCACGGTTATCGAGGCTGGCGGCGGCGGGGAGACGGTGGCCCTGTTCCGAAAACATCCCCCCGACCTGGTCCTTCTCGATGTGGTCATGCCCGGCATGGACGGCTTTGCCACCTGCCGCGCCCTGCGTGCCCTGCCCGGCGGCACCCATACGCCGGTGGTCATGGTCACCGGTCTGGACGACCCGGAAACCATCGTCCAGGCCTTCGAGGCCGGGGCCACGGATTTCATCGGCAAGCCGATCAACATGCTCATCCTGGGATATCGGGCCCGCTACTGGCTTCGCTCCGGCTCCGTCCTCAACGCCCTGAAGATCAACCAGAAACGGCTGTTCAAGGCCCAGGATCTCGCCCGGATGGGTCACTGGGAACAGGATCTCGATACCGGCGCGTTCCTGCTCACCTGCCACACCCCCGAGATGCTGGGGCTCGTTCACCCCTGCGACTACGACGCCCTGTTCACCTGCATCGACCCCGAGGAACGGGAACAGGTCAGGAACCTGATCGACGACGCCTGCGGCAAGGAACAACCGTTCAGCGTTCACTACCGGATCAGGCGTGCGGACGGCAGCGAACGGACCATCCTCAACCAGGGCGAGGTGGTCCGGGGCAGCAGCCACCAGCGCCGGCTCGCCGTCGGCATCATTCAGGATATCACCGTGCTCAAACGGGCCGAGGACCGAATCCGTTACCTCGCCTTTTACGACAACCTCACCGGCCTGGCCAACCGCTCCCTGTTCCGGGAGCACTGGTCGAAAGTGCTGCCCCATGCCCGGCGCCACGGCAAGCGGCTGGCGGTGCTCTTCATCGACCTCGATCACTTCAAGCGGATCAACGACACCCTCGGTCATCCCGCCGGCGACAAGGCCCTGATCGTGGTGGCCGAGCGGCTGAAATCCATCCTCCGCACCTCCGATGTCATTGGTCGCTCCGACGAGGGACAGCCGGTTTCCCTCATCTCCCGGGTCGGCGGCGACGAGTTCACCATCCTGGCAGCCGATTTTGCCACCCCGGACCATATCGCCACCCTCGCCGAACGGATCATCGCCGCCCTGGGCGTCCCCTTGGGCCTCGAAGACCAGTTGGTCACCCTGACGGCCAGTATCGGCATCAGCGTCTTTCCCGAGGACGGCAGCGATATCGACACCCTGCTCAAAAACGCCGACACCGCCATGTACGAGGCCAAGGGCCGGGGACGGAACAATTACCAGTTCTTCCAGCACGCCATGAACGAATCCGCCAAGGCGCGGTTCCATCTGAGCAACCGCCTCCGCAGCGCCCTGAACAATGGTGAATTCGTCCTCCATTACCAGCCGCAGTTCGCCAACGGCAGCGGTCTCCTCACCGGCGTCGAGGCCCTGATCCGGTGGAGCGATCCGGAGCGGGGTCTGATTCCTCCGGTCCAATTCCTGCCTTTTGCCGAGGAGAGCGGCCTGATCCACGACATCAACGACTGGGTTCTCCGGGAGGCCTGCGCCCAGGCGCAAAAATGGGTGGCGGCTGGGCTGTTTGCCGAGTGCCGCATGGGCATCAACATCTCCGGTCGCAACATCAACTTTAAACGGCTGGGAACTCACATAATCGAAATTCTCGCAGAAACCGGCCTGCCCCCCGGCCATCTCGAACTCGAACTAACCGAACGGGTGATGATGGAGAATACCGATGAGGCCAGGGAGATGTTCCTCCTCTTGAAGGACAAGGGGGTTGCCATTGCCATCGATGATTTCGGCACCGGTTACTCGGCCCTCAGTCACCTCCAGTTGTTTCCCCTCACCACCCTCAAGATCGACCAATCCTTTGTCCAGAACCTCGAAAGCACCGGCAACAGCCATGCCCTCCTCCACTCCATCATCGGAATCGCCAAAAGTTTTAACCTCAAGGTAGTGGCGGAAGGGGTGGAAACCGAGGAGCAACGGAACGCCCTCGACGGCATGGGGTGCGACGAACTCCAGGGCTTTCTCCTCAGCCGACCCATTTCCCGGAAACAAATGGAGGAGCGCCTGTTGTCGGACCGGACGGAGTAAGGGCGGTCCCCCCTGCCCCAGGCAAGGGGGTTAGAGAAGATCGTGTTTCCGTTTCATTTCCTCGTAGACGAGCGAGGAAAAATCGCGGATAACGTCACCGCTGGCATGCATCCATTGTTTATAATCCGCGGCTTTTGACGGTCGTTCGACGATGCCGACGACGGCATAGGGGACCTTGCGGCCGTCCTTGGACCGCGCCACCAGGATACCCATGTCGCCGCAGAGATGGGCGGTGGTGCCGGTCTTGTTATAAACCTCGGTGTTGCCCGGGACTTCGGCGCCGTAGACAAGGCGATCGGGGCCCGGCAGCGACATCACCCGCAGCATCTCCTTGGAATTAGGCAGTTGATAGCTCCAAAGTGCCTTGAGAAACTGAATATATCCGGACGGTTGAATGCTGTTTTGATAGGTCCGTCCGTCGGGGGGGATGTATTCCTTGATCCTGATCTGCCCCACCAACTGGCCATATTCTTTTTTCAGCAGGGCCTCGCAGCGGGCCGGACCGCCGAGCTGCCGGATAAACCAATTGGTCGCGATATTGCTGCTGTGCTGGATCATGGCCTCCATCATCTGGCGATGTTGCGGTGTATAGGAGATCTTTCCCTTGCCGGCCTGATGAAAAAAAGCGAGGGCAACAAAGGGTTTGATCATGCTGGCCGCCTGGAAGGAACGATACAGGTTGAAGCTGACCAGATAGGTGTTGGTGGTGAGATCGTACGCCGCCCACCCTGTTCTCACCTGCGGCTGGATCTTGCCTTTGCGGATTTCCTCCTGGAGAAAGGCCTCCATTCTGGTGTTGAGCCCCGCCGCAACCTCGGGGCGCAGTGACTGGCCTTGGCGCCCGAGCTGTTTCTTTCCCGGGGAAACATCCTGCGGCTGAACATCGCGGCTTGCTCCCTGCTGATCGTCCAAAACCATGTTGGCAGCACCAACAACCGGCCGATCCACGGCAGCGATCAGGGCCGGGGAACCGCTCCTTTGGCGCAGGAGCACCGCATGCTGCCTGGCAATTCTCAGGGCAGCGGCCTTGCTCTCCCAGCACCGGTACACGATCGCATACTGCCGGGAATCAATTTTTTCGACGACCAGTTTGTCCCCGGCCTGGGCGCCCAGCCCCCGTTTGAGGCGGGCATAATCCCCTTTCAGACTCCCGGGATTCGATGCCCGCGCAAAGCTGATATGGTACAGGCTGTAAAAGCTGGTGTTTTTGGTGACCTGCGCCGGCTTCAGACCCGCCCGTCGCAGTTTCCCGTTCTGCTGCTCGGCAACCTTCCTCGCCTGCTCGGGCGTTGCCTTGATATCCCAGACAAGGCCGTATTCCTGATCGCGTCCGACAATCCTCAGTTGACTGTCGACGGTCAGGGCAAGCAGGGACGCCAGCCTTTGCCGGTATTCGAGCACACGGTGTCGCTCCGTATCCCATACATAGGCAAGGGCGTAATGGGGACTTGGCGCCGCGCCGGCTCCGGTCGCCTGAACGAGGCAAAGGAGAACAAGAAGATGAAAATATTTGATCGCTTTCAAAATATTAAATGTAATCAGATTGTTGTCTGGTATTCTTCGCCGGCCGTGAGCCTGACAGCTCCTTACGGCGGAGAGACGCGAGTTACCAGGATCTTGTCGATACGGTTTTTATCCATGTCAATCACCTCAAAACGATAGCCATGCTCCTCGAACTGCTCGGTCTCCTTGGGAATACGGCCGAGCACATAAATGACAAATCCCGCCAAGGTATGGTAGGTGTTGCCTTTTTCACCGGAAAGGTCCCGAGTAATCATGAGGGTCTCCTTTACCCGTTCGATGGCCACGCCCCCGCCGATAAGCCACGAGCCGTCTTCACGCCTGATGAACTCCTGATCCTCGATTCGCTTGGAAGAGGGCACATCGCCGACAATGGCGGTCAGCACGTCGGTCAGGGTCACAAACCCTTGAATGTCGCCGTACTCGTCCACAACGAGAGCGCATTGCAGTTGCATCTTGCGAAAATTCTCCAGCAATTGCGTGGTGGTCGCATATTCGGGGACATACAGCGGCGGGCGGAGATGCTGTTCAATCGCCAGCGGTGCGCAGGCAAGAGCGGCTTTGAGCAGGTCGGCGGTGCGGAGCAACCCCACAACGTCTTCCAGCCCGCCGCGGCAGACAACGACCCGTGAAAACGGACAGTGGGCAAGAAAGTGCCGAATCTCCGACTCCGGTTTGCTGATATCGAGGATATGAATATCCTGGCGATGGGTCATGATCGCCACCACCGGCTGTTCATCGAGACGGAGAACGTTGGAAACCAGCATCTGCTCGCTCTCGTGGAAGACACCGGCCTCCGCGCCCTGTCCCATCAGGATTTTGATCTCCTCGTTGGTCACCGATACCTTTTCTTTTTTGTCGGCGCCGATCAGCCGGAGAAGCACTCCCGACGATGCCGAAAAAAAATAGACCAGAGGCTTGGCCGCGCGGGCCAGCATCTTCATCGGTGGGGCCATCAAAGCGGCTGTTTTCTCGGGTTGCAATAACCCCAGATGTTTGGGCACCAATTCACCGATCACCACCGAAAAAGAGGTCAACCCCACAACCACCAGAGTCAACGCCATGGCTTGGGTGTACGGCTGGAACAGCGGAAAGGCGGTCAGCCAGGAGGCGATGGGTTCGACCAGGGCGTTTTCACCGATGGCACCGCTGAGGATCCCCACCATGGTGATGCCGACTTGGATAGTAGACAGAAAGGCGGTCGGATTCTTCTTCAACACCAGCGCCGAACGAGCGCCCCGCCTGCCCTCGTTCACCAATTTTTGCAGGCGGGCCTCCCGAGAGGAGATCACGGCTATTTCCGCCATGGCGAAAAGACCGTTCAGCAAGATAAGCAGGAACAGGAGGAGGATATCCATGGGGTGCACAACCTGGTGATGAGAGATCTATGCCGTCGCGTGAGGGTTGGTGAACATGCCGTCTTTATGATACAAGGTCTGGGGCCGCATGTCAGCATTGCGGAGTTGAAAGAGGAACCAGGGCGGAGCCCCACGTGACGGTGGAGCATCGGCAAGAAATATGATAGAAACAGGATTCCGGCCCTCTCACCTGTCGTGACCCCAACGAAGAACCGAACCCCTAGGCAAGAAGATGAAAACCATCTGGAAGTTTGAACTCACCCCCAACCGGATCCAATCCGTTCCCCTGCCCTTTGGCGCCCAGATCCTCACGGTGCAGACCAAGGGGGATAACGTGCCGCTGCTGTGGGCCCTGGTGGACCCGGATCTGCCACCGCAGGAACGGCATCTGGGGATCTATACCACCAACACCGCCGTGCCCGAGAATCCGGGAAGGTATATCGGCACTTTTTTAATTTACGACGGCAGTCTTGAATTCCACATTTTTGAGCTGGCTGATCCTCCGGAGGAGGAGGCCCCCTGAGGAGCGGGCGACCGAACCCTCAGGTAAAGACCACAGTCCGGTTCTGATAGACCAGGATCTGCCGCTGCAAATGGTGCCAGATCGAACGGGACAGGATCAACTTTTCCAAATCACGGCCCTTGCGTACCAGATCCTCCACCGAGTCGGCGTGGCTGACCCGGATGATGTCCTGGGCGATGATCGGTCCGGCATCGAGTTCCGTGGTGACGTAGTGGCTGGTGGCGCCGATCACCTTGACGCCGCGCTCAAAGGCGGAATGATAGGGCTTGGCGCCTGGAAAGGCGGGCAAAAAGGAGTGGTGGATGTTGATAATCCGGTTCTTGTACCGGTTGACGAACTCTTCCGAGAGGACCTGCATGTAGCGGGCGAGCACGATGAATTCGACCTGCTGTTCCGCCAGCAGTTGCAGTTGGGCCTGCTCCTGTTCCCGTTTATTGTGCTCATTGATTGCAAAGCAATGAAAATCGATGCCAAACTGGCGCGCCACCGGTTCGAGGTCAGGGTGATTGCTGATGATGAGAGGAATGTCGACCTCGATTTCCTGGGATTTCCAGCGGGAAAGAATGTCGTAGAGGCAATGGGGCATTTTGGAGACGAACAGGGCCATGCGGGGCACCTCGTGGGAGAAGTGCAACTGCCACTGCATGTCATATTTCTTGGCGATCAGGGTATCGAAGTATTCGCCGATCTTGTCATCCGGGATGATAAAATTGTCCAGTTCCCACTCAATCCGCATGAAGAATACCTTGCGCACGACATCGACATGCTGATCGAGATAGGTGATGTTGCCGTTGTTTTTATAGATAAATTCACTGACGGTGGCAACGATCCCCTTGCTATCGGGGCAATGAATCAGCAAAATGGCGGAGGCGGGTATTTGGGAGGAATGGATGGCGGTCATGGTTGTCGAGGCACTGTCGGCCGGTATGAAAAAGAGGGATAAGGCACAAAACCTGATCGTGCGCCGCATGCGACGAATCGATTGCGCAGGATATAGTGTTCAGGTTGAATCCGCAAGCCGCGGATTCAACATTTCATTTCTTTTTTTCACTCCAGCCGAGCGTTCAGTTCTCCTCGATCCGTTTGCGGAACCAGGCCAACTGATGATCGCGGATTGTGTCCAGATCAAGGTGATAGATATCCGGGGGAAAGAGGAAGGCGACCACACCGGTATCGAAGATCCGCTTGACCTCGTACTCGTCGTGGGCCACGTCGCGCTGGTAGATGTAGTTGAGGTAGGAACGGTTGGTATGAATGATGAATTCGATGCGCATGCCGCCGGTGCGGGCAAAGAATTTGAGCATCGCGGTCTTGCCCGAGCTGCCGGTGGCGGTGCTGCGATACTCGCCGCCGGTCAGGGTGTCGGAGATGTCCTCCAGGGTCATGAACGATTCGGCCCGGGCCGCGCTCCGGGTGAGGTGACGGACGAACCGCTTGACATCGTTGACCGAATTGAGCACCGCCATCAGCCCGAGTTCGTCGTCAACCGCAGTGGCCGGATTTTTTTCGTTCTTACGCAGGAGTTTGAGCACCTTGGCCGCGGGTTCCTTTTTACGGATGGTAACGTAAATGGGGATATCAACGCCATTGTCGCGAAAACGGCGCCGTTTCACCAGGGTCAGTTTTTCGCCGGCCGCCGGAATAACCGAGCGGGCCTCGTCCTCGGAGAGCACCTTGACCGTATTGCAACTGAAGTCCTTCGGGTTATGGGTGCTGTAGAGGTAGCGGATGTCGAGTTCGCCGATCCGGTAATCCGGACTCCAGACGAACGCGTTGAGAAAATTAAGGAAATCGAGGAACTTCTCGGCAATTTTCGTCTCCCGCTCCCTTTGGTCGATGGAACCGGCCAGGCCCATCAAGGCCAATTTACGCTTGGCCTCGAAGCGGGCCTTTTTGTGGTAGCGGTCGTCAAAGAAGGCCAGCAGCAGCTCGACCGGATCCCAGGCGGTGACAATCTCGTTGGTGGTTTCGATATGAGCGCTGTACGGGGCCAGAACCTTGGCCCGGAGTGAGCTGATGACGTCATCGGCGGTGCGGGCATACTCGTGGAGGTGGCGGATGACCTCCTGATGGGCGCCCTCTATACCGAACATGTTGCCGAGCAACAGGTGGGCACGTTCCGCCGCCCTGGTCCGCAATTCCTTGTCGTGGATCAGGGTCAGAATTTCATCATAGGTGTTGATCCCCAACAGATCGAAGATCTGATTGCGTACCGAGCGGTATTTGGTTTTCAGCAACTGGTTGCCATGGATCTTTTTCACCCAGGCCTTGGTCTCCCGGGAAAAGGGATGGGCCAGGGGTGGGTCGTCCTCAACGGCGAAGGGACCATCTTGCAGCATGGCTGAAAATACGGACTGTTGATCAAGCAGACTCATGCACTGACCGGGGTTGGGGTTGGGCGGGTCCTGCCGTTGCAGGCGAAGCACCGCCCGATGTTATGCGGCAAAGGCGAGGGGGTGACCGGCATCTCCGGGGCGTAGCCCGGTGTTGCCGGCAAGACGAAATCGCCGACTCATCCGCGGGCTTACCAACCGCAAGGAGATCCCGTCGGTATCGACCGTTTCCCGGACCGGGGCGAATGAGGCGCATCGGTCCGGGAACTCTATGTTCATGTTGCCTGATCGTTAGGCAATCTGCTCAAAAATCGTTTTTTTGGCACCGCACACCGGACACTTCTCCGGAGCCGATCCCAGCTCGATATATCCGCACACCGGGCACAGATAAAACGCACTGACATCGAGATCCACCCCTTTTTTGACCGCTTCCAGAGCTTGGGCGTAGATTTTTGCGTGCACGGCTTCCGCGTCGACCGCGAACTTGAACATGGTTTTCGCTTTATGGCCGTCGGCAATCGCCAGTTCGACCATGGGCGGATACATGTGGGTGAACTCGTAGGTCTCACCGTCGATAGCGGCCTGAAGGTTTTCCGCCGTAGACGCAATCATGTCCAACGCCTTGAGATGCCCTTCGGCGTGAATACGTTCCGCCTCGGCGGTTGTCCGGAACAGTTTGGCAATGTTCACAAAACCGTCTTTTTCGGCTTTTCTGGCAAAAGCACGATATTTTTGATTCGCTTGGCTTTCACCGGCAAATGCTTCCTTGAGATTGTCCTTTGTTGTTGGCATCGTTTCCTCCATTTTGGATTGTTTATTTGGGTTCACATTCCCACATCAACAGGACAAAGATACTTTACCCCCGCATCAGAGGCAAGCACAAACAAGAATAAAAACCATTTAAGATTTTTTATCAAAAAAACAATCAACCCTTCCGATTATCAAAGACCAGCTTGCCTCCGATATGGCCCGCTACCCCGACCGCTCCCACCAGCAGCAAGGAGAGAAAGAGGAACACCCATCGTCCGGTGGACGGAGTGGTCATGATATCCGGCTGCACAGCCCGCCAGATGATCAAGGCAAGAAGAAGAATAACGGTCGTCAATGCGGCGCTGATTTTTATTTTGAAGAGGGAGGTGAGGGCGCCGCGATAGCGCTTTCGCCATATCTCGTATCCGGTGAACAGGACCAGTGGCATGGCAAACAGGACAAACACGAAACTGTAAAGCGCTGCGGTTTCAAAAAGGGGCAAACCGAACCCGGCGGTGATCAGCAAAAAGACTAACGCCATCGGCAGAACGCCGTTCGGCGTATGGACCATAATCGGATGGAGATGATGTTTGACGATCAATTCCGAGGCCAGGGTATGGAGCCTGATCAATAGTGTCAGTTTGACCGGTGGTTGCGGTTGGGAGGGCACAGCCTGATCCGTGGTCGCCGCGCCGACGGCGGTTTCTTCGACCACCTCGACAAACATGCTTTTGTCGGCCGAACACACCGGACACTCGTCCGGCGGTTCTTCTCCTTCGTGGATATAGCCACAGACCGTGCATTCCCATTTCTTCATGATCGACCTCCGTGATAGTATTATGCGGTGCATCATTGGCGACTAACGGCACAAGTATCTCCCATTCTTTTCGCTGGATCTACTGCCTCCTGGTATCACTGGACATATTCACGTCCACCCGCCACCACTTACCGGGATAACACCTCGGCTTCTTGCCTCAAATCTCGCTGAAACAGCTCAGACACCGCATCCTCGCACCGTTTATCGTGGTAGAGGACCTGGTATACCTGTTCCAAAATCGGCATCTCCACCTGAAGATCCGAGGCTAATTTATAACAGGATTGGGTGGTCTTCACTCCTTCCGCCACCATTTGCATCTCGCTCAGGGCCTGCTCCAGGGTCAGCCCCGAGCCCAGTTTCAAGCCCACGGTCCGATTCCGGCTCAAGTTGCCGGTGCAGGTCAATACCAGATCACCCAGGCCGCCTAAGCCGGCAAAGGTCTGCGGTTCCCCGCCCATGGCCACGCCCAAACGGGCGATTTCCGCCAGGCCGCGAGTGATCAGGGCGGCGCGGGTGTTGAGACCGTAGTTGAGACCGTCGCAGATGCCGGCGGCGATGGCGATCACGTTTTTCATCGCCGCGCTGATCTCCAGGCCGATGACGTCGCCGGAGGTATAGACCCGGAAGTAGTCGGTGGAAAAGAGGCGTTGCACGGCCTCGGCAGCCTGGGGATCGGCAAAGGCCACGGTCACCGCCGTGGGCTGGCGGTCGGCCACCTCGGCGGCGAAACTGGGGCCGCTCAGCACCCCGAGGTGCAGGTGTTTCGAATCGTCGCCCTCGGCCCGCATGATCTGGGTCATGGTCATGCCGGAGTCGATCTCGATGCCCTTGACCGCGGAGACCACCAGCGCGCCTTCCCGCAGCAGCGGCAACACCTCGCGATACACCGCTCGGTAGCCATGGGAGGGCACCACCATCACCACGCACTCGGCACCGCTGACCGCCTCGGCGAGCGAGCCGGTCACTGCAATGGTCTCGGGAAAGGGGTGGCCCGACTGGTAGCGTTTATTTTCCCGCTCTCGGGCCAGTTGCGCGATGTGATCCGCATCCCGATCCCAGAGCGCAACCGGACAGCCCGTGCGCGCCAACAGCAAGGCCAAGGCGGTTCCCCAACTGCCGGCCCCGATCATCGCCACCTTATTCATCGTCATACTCCTCCTCAAACCCATCCTCGTCGCCGTCGACCCCCTCTTCCCGGGCGAGCATGGACATGTCGACCACCAGCTCACCCTCTTCCAGATTGATCAGGCGAACCCCCTGGGTATTGCGGCCGATGATCCGGACCGTGTCCATCGGCATGCGGATGATCTTGCCGGAGTTGGCGATCAGCATCACCTGATCCTCGTCGACCACCGGCTGCACCCCAACGACATTGCCGTTGCGTTCGCTGGTCTTGATGGTGAACACCCCTTTGCCGCCCCGGTTTTGGAGCGGATACTCGGCCACCGCCGTCCGCTTGCCGTAACCGTTCTCCGTGACCGTGAGGATGGAGTCGTCGCTCTGCAGGACAGCCACGCCCACCACCTCGTCATCCTCGCCCAGGCTGATCCCCTTGACCCCGGCGGCCAACCGCCCCATGGCACGGACATCGTTTTCGTGAAAATGGATCGACAATCCCTTTTTGGTAACCAGGATGATCTCGTCGTTGCCAGAGGTAATGGCCGCTGACAGGATTTCATCGTCCTCGCGGATAGTCAAACCGAACTTGCCTTTGCGCATGGGCCGTTTGTACTCGGCGATAAAGGTTTTTTTCACCCGCCCCAGCTTGGTCACCGTGAGCACCGACACGCTATCGTCCATATTGGCCAGATCGGCCACCGGCAGGATAGCCGCCACCTTTTCCCCTTCGCCCAGCTCGAGCAGATTGATGATGGCCTTGCCCCGCGCGGTCCGGCCGGCCAGCGGCAGTTCGTAGACCTTGCGCCAGAACACCCGTCCCTTGTTGGTGAAAAAGAGGAAGGTGTCGAGCGAGGAGGCGGTATAGAGGTTGACGACAAAGTCGTCCTCCAGGGTCACCATGCCCTTGATCCCCTTGCCGCCGCGCCGCTGCGCCCGGTAGAGGTTGATGGGGTTGCGCTTGATGTAGCCGGAATGGGAAATGGTGACCACCATCTCCTCGGGCGAGATCATATCCTCGGGCAGGATCTCGTCCGGGGCGTCGATGATTTCGGTGCGTCGGCCGTCGCCGTATTCCTCGAGGATTTTGTCGAACTCCTCGCGGATAATCTGGATCACCAGGTTGTCGTCGCCGAGCACCTGGTTCAACCAATTAATTTTTTCAATTATTTCATTATAATCACTGACTATCTTGTCGCGTTCCAAGCCGGTGAGGCGTTGCAGGCGCATGTCGAGGATGGTCTGGGCCTGGATCTCGGAGAGTTCGAACCGGGCCATCAACCCTTCCTTGGCCACCGCCGGATTGGCCGACCCCTTGATCAGCTCGACCACCTCGTCGAGGTGGGTGATGGCGATCTTGAGCCCTTCGAGGATATGGGCTCGTTCCTCGGCCTTGCGCAACTCGTAGGCAGTCCGCCGGTAAACCACGGTTTTGCGGTGAACGAGAAAGTGCTGCAGGATCTGTTTGAGGTTGAGGATCTCGGGCTTGTTGTTGACGATGCACAGCAGGATGATGCCGAAACTCTTCTGCAGCGGGGTCATCTTGTACAACTGATTGATGACCACTTCCGGGATCTCGTCCTTACGCAGATCCAAGACCACCCGCACCCCGTGCCGGTCCGACTCGTCGCGGATGTCGGCGATGGAGGTGATCCGCTTCTCCTTGATCAGGAGGGCGATCTTCTCCACCAGGGAGGCTTTGTTCTGCTGAAAAGGGATCTCGGTGATGATGATCGATTCCCCGTGGGCACCGCGCTGCTCGATATGGGTCTTGGAGCGCATGACGATCACCCCGCGGCCGGTCTCGTAGGCCTCGCGAATCCCGGCCCGGCCGCAGATAAAGCCGCCGGTGGGAAAATCCGGGCCGGTGATGATCTCCATCAACTGATGCACCGTGATCTCGGGGTTGTCCACCAGGGCGATCAGACCGCCGATCACCTCGGTCAGGTTGTGGGGCGGGATCTTGGTGGCCATGCCCACGGCAATGCCTTCCGAGCCGTTGATCAGGATGTTGGGGATCTTGGAGGGCAGGACCGCGGGTTCCTGCAGGGAGTTGTCGTAGTTGGGGACGAAATCGACCGTCTCCTTGTCGAGATCAGCCACCAGCTCCTGGTCGAGCCGGGTCATCCGCGCCTCGGTGTACCGCATGGCCGCGGCCGAATCGCCGTCCATGGAACCGAAGTTGCCCTGGCCGTCCACCAGGGGATAGCGCATGGAGAAATCCTGGGCCATGCGCACCAGGGTGTCGTAGGCGGCGGTGTCGCCGTGGGGATGATACTTACCGATGACATCGCCGACGATGCGCGCCGACTTGATGTAGGGCCGGTTGTAGGTGTTGCCCAGCTCGCGCATGGCAAAGAGGGTGCGGCGATGCACCGGTTTGAGCCCATCGCGGACATCGGGCAAGGCTCGGCCGATGATAACCGACATGGCGTAATCCAGGTACGACTTCCGCAGTTCCCTGGAGATGGCGATGGTCGGTTGCTGACCGTTTTCTACTGCTTGTTCCGTCATTGTCAACTCCTGAGAGATGCTGGCTGAGGGGGAGAGAGCTTACGCATGAACGGGGTCAGATGTCGAGATCGGCAACCTCGAGGGCGTGATTCTGGATGAAATCCCGCCGCGGTTCGACCTTGTCTCCCATGAGGGTGGTGAATATATCGTCGGTCTGCTCCATATCGTCGATCTTGACCTGGACCAGGGTCCGGTTGACGGGGTTCATGGTAGTGTCCCACAACTGTTCGGGATTCATCTCACCCAAACCCTTATACCGTTGCAGATGGCTGCCCTTGAAGGTCTCCTCGCGGACCAGTTCGATCAACCGCCGCCAGTTGTCCGCGATCAATGTCGTTTCCTGACCGGTGCTTGCCGTTCTGACCACGGTGAAGGCGGTGGTTAAGTACGGCTTGATGGTTTTGTAGAGTTCGAGGGCATGGCGATACTCATTGATCAGGGGAATGTTCGGCCCCAGAACAGTTGCCATATGTCCCTGCCCCTGAAAAATCACCTCGCACTCCAGACAGGCCGGACGCCAGGAACAGGAACGGACGGTCCCTATTCTGGCACCCTGTTCGGTCAATAGCCCAATCAGGGTGTCGACAAACCCCTGGTCTTCGAACTGGCGGGCGGAATGGACGTCGTTTTGGAGTAAGAAGAGGGCCATGGGTTCATAGATATTCAACCGCTCCAGGTAGGCCAAAACCCTCTCGAAGGCCGAAAGCTTGCGCAGGGTCTGCACCATATCGACCTCGGCAATGACCGTCCCCTGGTCAGTCTGAATCCGCATCAATTGGCTGGCCTGGGAGTAGAGATAGGTGTTCAGGGCCTCGTCGTTGAGGAAATACTGCTCCTTTTTGCCCTTGCCCAAGCGGTAGAGTGGCGGCTGACCGATATAGACGTGGCCGTTTTCGATCAGCGGCAGCATCTGCCGATAAAAGAAGGTGAGCAGCAGGGTGCGGATGTGGGCACCGTCAACATCGGCGTCGGTCATGATGATGATTTTGTGGTAGCGAAGCTTTTCCAGATCAAACTCCTCGCTGCCGATCCCGGTTCCCAGGGAGGCCACCAGTTGCTTGATTTCCTCGGAACTGAGGATCTTGTCGAAGCGCGCCTTCTCCACATTCATGATCTTGCCGCGCAGGGGCAAAATAGCCTGAATGGACCGGTCACGACCCTGTTTAGCCGAACCGCCGGCGGAATCGCCCTCAACGATGAACAGCTCCCGCTGGGCCGGGTCCTTGCTTTGGCATTCGGCGAGCTTACCCGCCATCAACACCGAAAGGCTGCCTTTTTTCCGCGACAGATCACGGGCCTTGCGGGCGGCGTCGCGGGCGCGAGCCGCTTCCACCGCCTTACTCAGGATACCACGGGCAACCGCCGGATTCTGCTCCAGATAGGCCCCCAATTTTTCGTTACAGATTGATTCGACAATTGATTTTACTTCCGAATTCCCCAGTTTGGTTTTGGTCTGCCCTTCAAACTGGGGATTGGGAACTCGAACCGAGATAACACACGTCAATCCTTCCCGAACATCGTCCCCTCCCATCTTTTCTTTCAGATGTTTAGGTACCAGATCGTCGCTGGCATACCGGTTAATGCATTTGGTCAGGGACGCCCGGAATCCGGCCACATGGGAACCACCTTCCTTTGTATTGATATTGTTTACAAAAGAAAAAAGGCGCTCAGAATAACCGTCAAAATACTGAAAACAGATATCGACCTGAACACTGTCTCGTTCCCCCGAGATAAGGATAGGATTAGGGTGAATGCAGGTCCGGTTACGGTTGAGATATTCAACATAGGACACGATGCCGCCGTCGAAATAAAAGGTGTCCTCAGCACCGTCCCGTTCGTCTTTAAGTGTTATCCTGATGTTTTTGTTGAGAAAGGCGAGCTCCCGCATCCGGGTTTTTACTATTTCATACTGGAATTCGGTTGTTTCGGTAAAAATGTCCGGATCGGGTTTGAAAAAGATGGTAGTGCCGGTCTGTTCGCTGCTGCCGATAACTTCTAAATCACTGGAGCGAAGGCCATACTCATAACTTTGCCGGTATACTTTGCCATTCCGCTGTACTCGGGCCACGGTATGGACACTCAAGGCATTGACCACCGAAACACCGACTCCATGCAGCCCGCCGGAAACCTTATAGGTGGAATGATCGAATTTGCCACCTGCGTGTAAGGTGGTCATAACCAGTTCGAGTGCGGACATTTGTTCGGTGGGATGCATGTCCACCGGAATACCTCGACCGTTATCCTCCACGGTAACCGAATTATCTTCATGAATGATGATGCTGATGGTATTACAATAACCAGCCAACGCTTCATCTATGGAATTATCGACCACTTCATAAATGAGATGGTGCAACCCTTCAGATGCGGTATTACCTATGTACATGGAAGGTCTTTTGCGGACAGCTTCAAGTCCGTCCAAAACCTTTATTTGTTCTGCGCCATAGGATGTTTCAGTTGTTTCGGTCACTTTATTCCTTTTATTACCTAAATATTAAAAATGAAAATTTTGAAAATTCATATTTTCATTGGCATAATCACACTGAGAAATCCTCTATCCTCATCCGATGTGATCATACAAGGACTCTCTTGATTATTGATACTTGCTGTAATAACAGATCCTTCCATAACTTGAAGGCTTTCGATAAAATATCGACAATTAAAACCTAAAGAAAGTGGTTTCCCAGAATACTCAACGGTAAATTCGTCCTTTGCTGATCCAAAATCTGCGTTTTGTGAAGTAAGGATCATTATATTTTCTTGTATTTCAATCTTTATTGCATGGAAAAGATCTTCTGTAAAAAGATTGATTCTTTTTAATCCTTCAAGAAAACGCATTCTATCTATATGAATAGAATTATCTTTTGATAATACATTCAAAAGCCCTTGAAAATCAGGGAAATCTCCTTCCATCAAACGAATGATCAATAAAGAATCTTCGCTTTTTAATACCGCCTGTTTTTCTTCGATACCAAAGAAAAACGCATTCTTATTTTCACAGTATTTTCGAATTTCCTGTACCCCCCTCCGAGGAATAAGGGTGGTGGAATTCATGCGCAAACCTTCAAGGTTGGCGTCAACTTCCCTGCTCATAATGGTCAAACGGTGTCCATCCGAAGTAATCATCTTTAAAAAAAGATGATCGTCTTGTTTCACTTTCTGCAATAAGGCAGCAGTTAAAGTGAACATGTTTTCTTTATCGAGCGCGATTGAAAAGACTGTTTTATCAACTAAATCAGCAAGGACCTCGCTATCAATCCGAATCATATTGTGTTGATCATACGCCGGAAATTGCGGAAACTCATCAGCCACCATTCCTGCCAGCCGGTACAGACTCGAGCCAGCGGTTATTTCCACCCAATGATTGTCGAGTTCTTTAAAGGTAATAGAAGTGGAACCGGATTCACGGGCCAATTCGAACAGTTTTTTCGCCGGTAAGGTTAATATTCCGGTTTCGATAACTTCAGCGGGTAGAGTTTGTTTGAGCCCTATCTCGAGATCGGTACCGGTTAAGATGACATGGTCCGATTGGACATCGAGTAAAACATTAGCCAAAATGGCCAGAGTTCCTTTTTTACCGGTGATGTTTTGTTGAGCACTGATGGCCCGAAGGAGATCCTCTCTACCTACGTTAAAGTGAAAGGCCATAATAATATTCCTTTTTTATAGAAAATATTTTTATTGGTATTAGCATTGTTTACTTGTTTAATAATGCGGTAACGTATCGTTTTTTAAAAATTTTTTATGTTAAAATAACTGTTGAACCCGGGTTTGGTCTCCCTTGGTAAGTACCGAAAGACAACGTTTTTCGTTTTTCAACAGCATTTTTCACACATTTTTAACAATTTTATTAACACGTTGAGCAGCGTTTAAAAATACTCGAAACTATCTGAAATATCAAACAAATAATTCGTCAAAATTCCCTATAAAATAATGAAAAATCAATTAAATATTGTACTTCGTGAGGTCTGTGAAAGAGGTCTGGCCGGAGGTGTTTCTTCTGGCATTTCGGCAGCGGTCAGTGTGGTCAAAAAGAAGGTGCGTTACCGGGGGAGTTTCAGTGGCGGCGTAACTCGCTACGGCCAATCCGGGGTAAAGATAGAAACATCTACCCTGTTTGATCTGGCTTCGTTGACCAAACCGCTGTGCACAACCTTATGCATCCTTACCCTTATTGCTGCCGAAAAAATATCCTGGCAAGACAGGCTTCTTTTCTTATTTGATTCCAACCTGCCGCCGGAAAAAAAGAAAATAACCATTCAGGATATACTGCATCATTCTTCAGGGTTACCGGCATACAAACCCTACTTTATGGCATACAAACCTCACGCTTCACGAGAGAATATTTCATTGATCCTTCGTGATATTATTAATGAACCTTTAGCGTATCCAACCGGGAGAACCTGTCTGTACAGCGATCTTGGGTTCATTGTCTTGGGAGAGCTTATTGGCAAAATAGGGAAACGGCCGCTTGATCAATTTTATCGACAGCAAATTACAGAACCTTTGCATCTTGCCGAACATCTTCTTTTTCTGCCGTTAGACGGATCTTCTCATAAAGAAAAAAAAAGGATAGCGGCAACCGAGGACTGCCCTTGGCGGAAAACAGTCATCCAGGGTGAAGTGCACGATGAACATTGCTGGCTGATGGGTGGAGTTGCTGGCCACGCCGGGTTATTCGGGACTGCCGACGCTGTTCTGCGCTTATGTGAATGTTTGATGGATTGTTGGCTCGAGAGAGCAAATCATCCGGCCTTTTCCAATGATCTGTTGCGCTATGCATTGAATTGGAAAAACTCGACGAACAGTTGGCGCCTTGGTTTCGATTCACCATCGCCGGGGCAATCAAGCAGTGGCCGGTATTTTTCCCCTCATAGTGTGGGACATCTGGGGTTTGCCGGAACCTCTTTCTGGATGGACCCGGAGCGGGATGTTATCGTCGTTCTTTTGACCAACAGGGTGCATCCCTCCCGGGAAAACATGAAAATAAAAGAGTTCCGGCCATTTTTTCATGATTTTCTCATGGAGAGAATTCATGATCTTTTTTGAGAGACTTTTGGGATCAAAAACAAAACACCCTGCCATTGCGAAAATGACAGGGTGAAAAGCAACCAGGTTTTGCTATTGGTGTGATATTACCACCAGCAAACGGTTTTATCGTTGGCAAAAATTTTCTGTACCAGAATATCGTAATTTGGTTCGCCCATGTACAGCTTGAATTCATCGGCAACCCGATCACGATTGAGAATCTCAACCAATTTTTTTACATCCTCGGTGGGCTCTGATCTGTAAACCTGCAGTATTTTCATTTTGTCACATTCCTCGTTTTCTCTTTTTATTCGCTACAAGCAGCGGGCGGCTCATGGGATTGTTTGGGAAGACCGTAAGGAATGATGAAATCGGCTTCTCTCATTTGCTCGCCAAGTTCTTCCAGGGAAATATTGGCTATCTCGGTTCCCTCCGGCAGATCGGTGGGAGCGTCGGCACCACAACTGAACACCTGACCTTCCATATCGGAAATCCAGGCGATATTTTCCGACATATAATTCGAAAAACGGGGGAATTCACCGTTCATGATCACAGGAAAGGCGTAATGGTTCTCCACCGCAAGGCCTAACCCCGAACGGATACCGTCATTGTAAACACGGTTGGCGATCAGTATGTACACTTTCAATGATTCCATTTCCGTATCTCCTTACATGACGATGTACTTGGCGCATTCGTCGAGAATGGCGCCATGGAAAGCCTGGGTCCGCATTTGTTTGTCAATCAGACCGCGAGGAACGTCGTTGACGTTGTCAAATCCTTCACAAATATAGCTATCGGCGCAAATGGCGATATCTTCCACGGCGCACAGTTGGGTCAACTCATAAAAGAGGGGATTTTTCGTCAGATGGATGGACTTAAAGGTAAAGAACACCATCACTTTTTTGCCAGCGCGCACTGCTGCCTTGGCGATGCCAAGGATGTGACGCATATGTTGAGGGTTGGTAACGAAAATCCCAAGCTTGTTTGGATCGGCAGCCATTGGCTTTTTCCTCCTTCAAAAGGATTGTAAAGATGGTTTGATCATCCTTTTTTGATAAAAAAGCTCATGTAACCAGCCTCTTCCTTCTCACCGAGATACTCGTGACCAGCACGCTCGCACCAACCGGGAATATCGTTCCGGGAGCCCGGGTCGGTCCCTTGAATGTGCAAAATTTCGCCAGATTTGATTTTGCCGATTTCTTTTTTGGTCCGGAGAAGCGGCATGGGGCAGCTCAATCCCCGCGCATCCAAAACCAAAGCGACAGCCAAACCTTCAGGTGCTACTTTTACGTCACTCATTGTGTGTTCTCCTTAGGAAAATACTTTGTTAAAAAAACCATTTTATACATGAAAAAAAGACGATTTAGTTTATAGATAAATGGTTGGGTTGTCAAGATAGAAACAAATGTTAAAAAAAGCGTCGCGAGAGAAAGGATTGCCACCGCATATGAATAGGAAAAACAGAAAGATGGGGTCGCTTTCTTTCTCGAGGATTGCATTTATTGACAAAATCTCAGTGGAACGGTATTTTTTCTGATTTGGAGCGAATTTTGCCTATTTTCACGATATTCGATTTGGGCGCCATTATCATTTTAAAGGGAAAAGGAGGCTGTTGAAGGAGATGGAAGACGTCAAGGTGTTGTGGCAAAAGATTAAACATTTATACAAAGTACTCTGCCAGGAGGAATGGAATCCGACCATGACCGGTATCATGGTCGCCCTGTTGAGTATTCTGATTATGGCTTGGTGGCGGCCTTGGGGTGCGGTCGGCGCGATTCGGAACTGGGGCGACTGGATGCTCTGGCACGCCGGGATCTTTAACGGCGATTTGGCTGAATTGGTCGGCTTTGTCAACGAGGATGGCGATAAGATTCTGACTAAATCGATGTTGTTTAACACCGGTTCGGTCATTGGTTTGGGATTCATTGCCGGCGCGTTTATTTCCGCTTGTCTCGGCGGTCAGTTCGCTTTCCGCTTTCCACCGGTTCGTGAGTATGTCAAGGCCATTATCGCCGGCATCTTAATGGGAATCGGTTCGGCTCTGGCCGGCGGTTGCAATGTCGGTGGCATGTACAACGCCATCGGTAACCTTGCCGCCAATGGTTTTGCCATGTGGATCGGCCTGGTTCCCGGTGTTCTCCTCGGACTCTGGTTGCTGTACAAGGAGATGGAGCTGATCAGTTGGGGCGGTGGTGGTTCCTGGACCCTGGAGATCCCCTATCCCATCCAGTGGATTTTTGGCATTGCTGCTCTGGTCGGTGTCTTCTGGGGTGCGAATTACTACTCTAATTTTAATGGCGACGATTATGTCGAGTACATCACCTCGCTGTCCGGTATCCTGCTGATCGCCGTCGGTCTCGGATACACGATGCAGCGTGGCCGTTGGTGCATGATCCAGGGATTTCGTGAACCGCACATGACCGGTGATTGCAAGATGGCCAAATCGGTGGCCCTGTCCATCATCATTGTCGCCATCGGCGCCGCTGTCCTCAAGTACGGCGTGGCCACCCGTCTGGGCGGCGACCCGGTACTTGATCCTATGAACTATGTGCGCGGCACTTTTGGCTGGGGTGGTCTTGTCGGCGGTTTTATCTTTGGTCTTGGCGCCATGCTGGCCGGCGGCTGCGGTTCCGGCGCCCTCTGGCGCGTCGGTGAGGGGCAGATCAAGCTGTGGGTGGCTGTTCCCTTTTTCTCGCTGTCCAACTCGTTGGTGGTTGCCTGGTTCTCGGCCTACAATTTCGAGGAAAAAGGCTATCTGGGCAGATATCTCTACCTGCCCGATGCTCTGGGCTACGGCTACACCATGGCCCTGATCGTCGGTTTCTGCACCATCTGGTACCTGGTGGTGACCTGGAACGAGGACACTAACAAACTGTTATTGCCGATGTAATCGGCAGTTCGATCGATCGAAGGGCGGCATTCGCAAAGTGCCGCCCTTTTTTATTCTCCTCGGGATACCACGGTTCGCCCCATGATCGACAACCAGGCCCGTGAACGCAGCCGGATGCGCCGGTCAGTCCTGGCGCGGCGCGACCACATGTCTCCGGCGGAGCGGGATGCCGGCAGTGAGCGGATTGTCGCCTCCCTGGTTTCTCTTCCGATTTTTTTGGAAAAATCGCATTTTTTCATCTATTGCCACTTTCGCAGCGAGGTGAGGACCAACACCTTGCTTGCCTGCTGTCTGGAAACGGGAAAAACGGTCAGCGTGCCCATGAGCCAGCCAAAAGAGGCGCGGATGCAGGCCGTGATGCTCACCGATCCGATTCGTGATCTTGCTCCCGGTTATATGGGGATTCCCGAGCCCCTGCCGTCCTTGGCGGGGGACAGGAGAGTGGAGCCGGCAACCATCGAGGTGGCGGTGATCCCCGGCTCGGTCTTTGACCGTTGCGGCCATCGCCTCGGATACGGCATGGGATTCTACGACCGGTTTCTTGTCCAGGCCCCTCGGGCCATCCGGATCGGCCTCGCCTTTTCCTGCCAGATGGTGGACCGGATACCGGCCCAATCCCACGATGTGCCCATGGATCTGCTCGTCACCGAGCAGGGGGTGCTGGCTTGGCCAGGGAGGATGCATGCAACGGACCGCGGTCTATAAGCACCCCCTTTTCCTGGCCCACGACACCGGTAGAAACCACCTCGAATCGGCCGACCGGCTTCGTGGCGTCTATCGGGAACTGGAACGGACCGAAGTGGCGGCCCAACTGCTTTTTCCCTCTTTTGCCAAGGCGAGCCTCTCCTCGATCAAACTCAATCACAGCCCGGATTTGGTCCGAAACGTCGCCGCCACCGCAAACCATGTGGCCGCTTTTCTCGATGCCGATACCCGAACCTCGGCCGATTCCTTCGCAGCGGCCCTGATGGCCGCCGGAGCGGTCATCGACAGCATCAAGCGCATGCAACGGGGCGAGATCGACAACGGCTTTTGTCTGGTTCGGCCTCCAGGGCATCACGCCGAACCCAACCGGTCCATGGGATTTTGTCTGTTCAACAATATAGCGGTGGCAGCCCGATGGGCCCGCCGTCATTTGGGGCTCCGGCGTATCCTGATCGTGGATTGGGATCTGCATCACGGCAACGGTACCCAAAAGAGTTTTTATCGGAGCGATACGGTGCTGTACTGTTCGAGCCATCAGTATCCCCTGTATCCTGGAACCGGTGCCCTGCCTGAATCCGGTGCGGGGCGCGGACGGGGATATACCGTGAACATACCGCTCTCGGGCGGTCACGGCGACGAAGAGTATGCCCGGATCTGTAACGAAATCTATGTCCCTTTGGCGCGGACCTTTCGCCCCCAGCTCATCCTCGTTTCGTGCGGTTTTGACCTCATGGCCGGCGATCCGGTTGGTTCGATGCGGGTAACAACCAGCGGAATCGCCTATATGACCAGGATTTTGGTGGAACTGGCGGAGGAGTTGTGCCAGGGCAAGATCGTGTTTGCCCTGGAAGGCGGGTACAGTCAGGAGAACATGCGGAACGGGGTGTTGGCTGTCCTGAGTGAGCTGCGCGGAACTTCCTTGGCTGCCGACCATCCGGTTTGGCTGCCCGCCGAGGATCTGCAACGGTTTCGCGCCACTGAAGCCCGGTCCGCCGGTATCGATCAGGCGGTGCAATGGCTGAGCAACCGGTGGCCTCTTTAATCAAGTGATTCGGCGGGCGGAATAATGCTTTTTTTCGCTTTCAATTTATGAGAAACTGTAGACTGGAAAAAGGACTGTTGGATGGAACTTTGGGAGCCAAAAATGTTTTTTGCGTTTTGGGCGTTTAAAAGAGTATGGGCTCGAAGATTCTGATAGCGGATGATGACACCCTGGTTCGATCAGCGATCCAGAAAATTCTCAGCATGTTCAATCATGATGTCGTTGCCGTGGAATCCGGTCGGCAGGTACTGGAACATGTTTCCGATGAGTTCGATGTCATTGTGCTCGATATCAACATGCCGGACATGGACGGTTTTGAGACCCTGGAGCGGTTGAATCAGCAGAAGGTCGATATCCCGGTCCTGTTTCTTACTGGTGCGGGTTCCATGGATTACGCCGTCAAGGCCATCAACCTCGGCGCCTACGATTTTCTTACCAAACCCATTGCCGACATTGAACTTTTTCATGTCAAGGTCAAACAGGCTGCGGAAAAGCGCCATTTTCTCCTCCAGGAAAAGGCCTACAAGAAGCAGTTGGAAATCGAGGTTCAGGCAAAAACCCACGAACTGGCCGAAAAAAATCTCCTCCTGGAGCAGTACAGTAATCATCTGGAAAACGCGACTGTCCAAATCATGTCGAGTCTGCAGACGGCGATGGAGGAAAAGGACGGTTATACCGCCGGCCACACCCGCAGGGTAACGGAACTAGCCCTCCTCCTGGGGCAAGCGGCCTGTTTGAACGGTGAGGACCTCGTTGTCCTTCGGCGGGCGTCACAGTTCCATGACATCGGTAAATTGGTGATCGATCTTTCCTGCATCCAAAAGGCAGGAGCCCTGACCCCGGAAGAGTGGGAGTTGATCAAAAAACACCCCGAGATCGGGGCCAGCATCATCGAACCCCTGACCTTCATGGACCGGGAACGCGACATCATTCGCCATCACCACGAAAAACTCGACGGCTCCGGCTACCCTGACGGTATCGGCAGCGGTGAGCTGGACACCCTCACCCGGATCATCACCATTGCCGACAGTTATGACGCCATGACCTCCCGCCGTAATTACCGGCGCAATCTCGCCACCCCCGATGCGGTGGGAGAACTCCGCCGTTGCGCCGGCACCCAGTTTGATCCCGAGTTGGTCGAAATCTTTGCGGGGGTTGTTCTTTCCGCCCGTTCGCTGTATAAACAGTAGCTGTTTGTTTGTGGCCAACCGCTTCTGTCCCCAACGTTTTTTCCTTGCAGACACCCATGAAGATAACCAGAGAAGAAGTGCGGCACGTGGCCAAACTGGCCCGTCTTGATTTGACCGATGCCGAGGTGGGCCGGATGACCGGCCAGCTCGACGCCATCCTTTCCTATGTGGCCAAGCTCGACGAGCTGGACACCGTCGGTGTGGCCGTCACCACCCACACCCAACAGGTGGTCAATGCCTTTCGCGAAGATGAGGTGCGTCCTTCGCTTCCCCGGGAACGAGCCCTGGCCAACGGACCCGAGCAGAACGGCGAATCCTTTGTGGTCCCCAGGGTCATCGGTTAATCCTGACCCTTTTTTTCCCTTCAGCAGAATCAAAGCATGGAATACTATTCGTTGACCCTACATGAGGCGTTGCGGATGCTCGACGCCGGCGAGGTCAGTTCGGTGGCCCTCACCGAATCGGTGCTGACCCGGATTGAGGCCGTGGAACCCAAGGTGCAGGCCTATCTGGCCCTGGATCGCGAAGGCGCGCTCCGCCAGGCGGAACAGGCCGACACCCTGCGAAAGAACGGCCAGGCCGGCCCGCTCTGCGGCATCCCGGTGGCCGTCAAGGATGTGTTGTGCACCACCTCGATGCCCACCACCTGCGGCTCCCGGATCCTGGAACATTTTATCGCCCCCTATAATGCCACGGCGGTGACCAAACTAGCAGAAGCCGGGTCGGTGCTCCTGGGCAAGCTGGCCATGGACGAATTCGCCATGGGCTCAACCAGCGAAAACTGCGCCTTCCAGGTGCCGCACAATCCTTGGCAGACCGGCTATGTGGCCGGCGGTTCCAGTGGCGGTTCCGCCGCCGCCGTGGCCGCTGACGAGTGTTTTGCCTCGCTGGGCTCCGACACCGGCGGTTCGATCCGCCAGCCGGCCTCGCTTTGCGGTACCGTGGGCATGAAACCGACCTACGGTCGGGTGTCGCGCTACGGCCTGGTGGCCTTTGCCTCGTCGCTGGACCAGGTCGGCCCCCTGACCAAAGACGTGCGCGATTGCGCCCTGCTGATGAACGCCATCTGCGGCCACGATCCCTTGGATTCGACCTCGATCGACCTGCCGGTGCCCGATTTTACAACTGCCCTCCAGGAGGGCCTCAAGGGCGTCAAAATCGGTATCCCCCGGGAGTATTTCGGCCAAGGGCTCGATCCCGAGGTCGACCGGACGGTGTGCGCCGGCATCGATATGCTCCGGGAGGCCGGGGCCGAGATCGTCGAAGTCACCCTGCCGCACACCGATTACTGTGTCGCCGTCTACTACCTGATCGCCCCGGCCGAGGCCAGCTCCAACCTGGCCCGGTTCGACGGGGTCCGCTACGGCTTTCGCGATCGTTCGGCCGACTCCTTGATCGAGATGTACAACCGGACCCGTTCCCAGGGGTTCGGCGACGAGGTCAAACGGCGGATCCTCATTGGCACCTATGCCCTTTCCTCGGGCTATTACGATGCCTTCTACAAGAAGGCCTCCCAGGTCCGCACCCTGATCAAGGAGGATTTCGCCAAGGCCTTTGCCAATTGCGACCTGATGGTCTCGCCGGTGACCCCGACCCCGGCCTGGAAGATCGGCGACAAGGCCGACGATCCCCTGGCGCTGTATCTCTCCGATATCCTCACCCTCTCCGCCAATCTCGCCGGCATCCCCGGCATGTCGGTCCCCTGCGGCTTCAACAGCGAGGGTTTGCCAATCGGCATGCAGTTGCAGGCCGCCCATTTCAACGAGGCCATCCTCCTGCGTGCTGCCCATAACCTTGAACAACGTGCCGGCGTTGCAGGAAAAAAACCGGTCATCGCCTGAATATGCAATTGCCTGTACCGCACCATATTGCTGCTATCGTCCCCTATCCGCCCGGCAAACCCATGGATGAGCTCGAGCGGGAATACGGGGTCACCAACGCCATCAAGCTGGCCTCCAACGAGAATCCTTGGGGCCCCTCGCCCAAGGCAGTGGCCGCCATCGGCGCCATGCTCGGGAACCTGCACCGCTACCCCGACGGTTCCAGCTACTATCTCACCGAGGCGGTGGCCCGCTGGATCGGCGCGGCGCCCGAGGAGATCGTGCTCGGCAACGGTTCCAACGAGGTGATCGAGTTTCTGGTCAAGGCCTTTGTCGGCACGGGTGATGCGGTGATCACCAGTCACCCCTCTTTTCTCATGTACCAGAAGTTCGTCCAGGTACGCGGCGGGGAAAACATCGTCATCCCCCTCAGGGAGATGGCCCATGACCTGGAGGCGATCGCTGCGGCGGTGACCGATCGCACTCGGTTGATCTTTATCGACAATCCCAACAATCCCACCGGCACCCTGATCGAGAAAGAAACCTTTGACCGCTTTCTCGCCGGCCTGCCGCAGTCGGTGATCGTGGTGATCGACGAGGCCTACGTCGATTTCGTCGAGCCGGAACAACGCATCGATATCCTGGGGCATATCCGGCAGTCCGAGCAAATTCCGGCCGTGGTCAGCCTGCGCACCTTTTCCAAGGCCTTTGGTCTGGCCGGTCTGCGGGTCGGCTTCGGGGTCATGCACCGGGAGGTGGCTGCCCTCTTGCACCGGGTGCGGCAGCCGTTCAACATCAACTTGCCGGCCCAAGCCGGCGCCCTGGCGGCTTTAGGCGATGGGGACCATTACGACAAGACCCTGCGCGGGACCGCCGAGGGGAGGGCCTGGCTGAGCGCGGCGGTCACCGAACTTGGCTGCCAGCCCTATCCCTCCCATACCAATTTCTTCCTCATCGATGTCCGCGGTGACGCCACCCGGTTGTACGAGGCCATGCTCTACAAGGGCGTGATTGTGCGGTCGATGAAGGCCTACGGCTACCCGGAGTTCATCCGGATTACCGTGGGCACGGCCGAGGAAAACCAGCGGTTCGTGACCGCCTTGGGCGAGTGTCTGCTGGATTTGGGCTATGGCCGTGGCTAAACAACGGATCGTCACCATCGACGGCCCGTCCGGCGGCGGTAAATCGACGGTGTCGCGGGCCTTGGCGGCCAAACTCCATTTCACCTACCTCGACACCGGGGCGATGTACCGGGCCGTGGCCTATCAGTGCCGGGAAAAAGACGTCAATCCCGTCGATAACGGCCAATTGGCGGCGGTGCTGGCCACCCTCCGCATCGAACTGTTGCCGCCGGCAGCGGGCGAGGACGATGTCCGGGTGCTGGTCGATGGTCGGGAAGTGGGGCAGTTGCTCCGCACCCCGGAGATGGGCATGCTGGCTTCACGGGTTTCGGCCTTGCCGCTGGTGCGTTCCACCCTGACCCGGTTGCAGCAAGAAATCGGTGCGAGCGGCCGGATTGTGGCCGAAGGCCGCGATACCGGTACCGTGGTCTTTCCGCAAGCCGCCTGGAAATTTTTTCTCGACGCCAGCCCCCAGGTCCGGGCCCATCGGAGGGCGGAGCAGTTGCGGCGCAAAGGCGAGCAGGTGGACGAGCAGCAACTGCTCGCCCAGATCATCCAGCGGGACAAGGACGACCGGGAACGGACCATCGCCCCGCTCAAGGCCGCAACCGACGCCCTGACCATCGATTCTACCGGTCTCCCGGTCGAGGAGGTAGTGCGGCTGATGTACGAGAGAATTCTGACCTCCCCCTGCTGCGGCGAGAAATAAAAAAAAGCCCGGCATTCCGATGTGGAACGCCGGGCAACGTCAAACAGAATCACCCAAGAATCAGACCACCGATTCGACCTTCTCGCCGGCCAGCAGGGCCTGCATTGCCTTGCCCACCGTCCGTCCCAGTTCCGTGCACACGGCCAGTTGTTCATGCTCGGGCACATACTGCACCTTCACGCCTTCATGGCAGAGGATGATGTTCATATCCTTGAGGATCTCGTTCATCATCTTGACCGCCTCGCCCGACCAGCCGTAGGAACCGAAAGAGGCCCCGACTTTGTTGGTGGGCCGCAGACCGCGCATGTACATGAGGAAATCGGCCATCCGCGGCAGCATGCCGTTGTTGAGGGTCGGCGAGCCCAGTACCAGGGCGCTGGCCTCCAGCACATCGGTCATGACGTCGCTGCGATGATTGACTTGGAGATCGATCAGCTTGTACTCGACCCCCTGCTCGTGCAATCCTTCGGCCACCGCCTTGGCCATCATCCGGGTCGATTCCCACATGGTGTCGTAGATGACCAGGGCACGGCCGTTGCCCTGGTGAACGCACCAACGGGAATAGGCGTCGACAATCTTGCCGGGATTGGCGCGCCAGACCACGCCATGATCCGGGGCCAGCATCTTGATCGGCAGGTGCATCTCCGCCACCTTGGCCAGCAGCTTTTTCACCAGCGGCGAATAGAGGGTGAGGATGTTGGCGTAATACTTGGCCGCCTCGTGCATCAGCACATCCTGATTGACCTCGTCGTCGAACCGCTCGCTGGTGGCCAGGTGTTCGCCGAAGGCGTCGCTGGTGAACAGGATCTGGTCCTCCTTGAGATAGGTGAACATCGAGTCCGGCCAGTGGAGCATGCGGGTTTCGAGGAAGCTCAAGGTCCGCTTGCCCAGACTGATCTCTTCGCCGGGGGTGACCACATGGTAGGGCCAGTCCGGGCGATGAAAGTGCTGGAGCAGGGCCTTGTGCCCCATTTTCGAGCAGATCACCTTCTCGGGATTGATTGCCTCGATCATCTCGGGCAACGAGCCGGAGTGGTCCATTTCCACATGGTTGACCACCAGGTAATCGATTTTTTTCGGATCGATGATGCTGTGGATCCGGTGCAACAATTCGCCTTTGTACGGTTTTTTGACCGTATCGATCAGGGTGACTTTTTCGTCGATGATCAAAAAGGCATTGTAGGTGGTGCCGCGGTCGGTCGAGTAGCCGTGAAAATCACGGATGGACCAGTCGACGGCGCCCACCCAGTAGACATTGTCCGCCAATTCAATTTTCTTCATGAAGTGAATCCTCCTGCACGGGATGCAGATTAAAAGGTGAGTACACTGTAGCCGTTCTGGATAAAATCCGACATGGCGGGGTGGCCGGACATCTCGCCGATCAACGGGATACCTCCTGTGCCATCGCGTCGGTCATATGTAATTTGTTGCAACAGGCGCGGCAGGCACCGAGAATCAATCCCTGCGCTTTCGCCTTACGGTAGAGAGGATGGAGCAAATGACCGGGATCGGCCATGACCGGCACCAGGGTGACCGATTCCCCTTCGAGAACAATTCTCCCTTCCATCCCTTTTTCGGCCATATCGAGGCTGTTCAGCAGCACATGGATAAAACAGAGAGGATGGTCGCGGAAGGCAAAAAAAACGATTTTATGCATGCGGTTGACCTTGGAAATGTGCGAGTTGCGTTGCCGCCGTGGAATGGGCAGCTCTGCCGGGGGGAGCCATTGTGAAGGGGCACGGCGGGTTCGGGAAGGGTTGGGCAGGGGAGAGGAGACCGGGTGCCGTCAGGAGGTTCTCTTCACAAGGGCGCGGCGAGAGGCTGTCATTGTCAGCCGGGCACGAGTCCCCCTCCACCCCGGATCTTCGGGGTGGAGGGAGTGGGTGGTCACGCCTCTTCGAACTGGTCTTTACCCGCTCCACAGACCGGGCAGGTCCAATCATCGGGGATGTCCTCAAAGGCGGTCCCGGGGGCGACGCCATTATCGGGATCGCCCTTGGCAGGATCGTATTCATAACCACAAACCACACAGGTGTATTTTTTCATCGTATCTCCTCTTTAGTTCGATTGAATCAGGCTTTCCACAATCCGTGGAGGTTGCAGTACTCACGGGCAGAAACCTGGTCTGCCTTGATGCAAAAGGTCGCCTCCGGGGCTTCGCCGGGATTGAGGTTCTGGCGATAGATCTTGCCGTCGGCGATCAGTTCGATGAACTCGATCCAGTGCTTTTCTTCCATGGGGTGGGGAACCGCACCGACGGCGACGTGGTACCCTTCAGCCACCTTGGTGATTACCGGTACATGTTTTTCCTTGGCGGCATCGACGGTGTTTTCGGTCATCAGGGTCATAGCCTGGCCGCAGCAGACCAGTTCGCCGGCACCGACATGGAGCATTTCGACAATATTGCCGCAGAGCGCGCACTTATACACTTCGTTTTTTTTGGTCATAGCCTTTCTCCTCGTAGATTGATGGAATCCTTGGGGGAGCGGGATCCGCGAGCGGATTCCCGCTGTGGTACCGGCACAAACATGGCCAAACAATAAACCATCTTGTTCGGCTCCGAAAGGGCCAAATTGCCATCTTTCGGTTTCGTCCGGAAGATCGTGAACGGATCAGTCGTGGTGTTTGGCGAGATATTCGGCGACGCCGGCGGCGGTGGGCTTCATCGCCTCTTTCCCCTCTTCCCAGTTGGCCGGGCAGACATCGCCATACTGCTCATGAAACTGTAAGGCATCGACCATGCGCAGGGCCTCGTCGGTGTTCCGCCCCAGCGGCAGGTCATTGACCACCGCATGACGAATCACACCGTCGCGGTCGATGAGGAAGGTGCCCCGCAGGGCGATGCCCGCATCAAGCAGAACGCCGTATTGGCGGGAGATATTTTTGTCGAGATCGGCCACCAGCGGGTATTGGATGTTGCCGATCCCCCCTTGGTTGATCGGGGTGTTTTTCCAGGCCCAGTGGGAAAACTGGGAATCGATGGAAACTCCGATGATTTCGCAGTTCTTGGCCTTGAAGGCGGCCAGAGCCTTGTCAAAGGCCAGAATCTCGGAGGGGCAGACGAACGTGAAATCCAGGGGATAGAAAAAGAGAATCACGTATTTGCCGCGGTAATCGGACAGTTTGAAGTCCGGTTTCATGGAGTTGTCGGGCATGACGGCGGTTGCGGTGAAATCCGGCGCCTGCTGGGTCACTAAAAAACTCATGGATGGGTCTCCTGATGGGGTACTATCCCTTTATAAAAAAGAATATCCGCGATTAGCCGAGCATGCCTTTGCCCTGCTCGGTGATTTCATATTTGCATCGGGCCGGACTGCTGACATAGCCCTTGTTCTTGAGAGCGGTGATCTGGCAACTGACCTGCTTGGCCTCCAGGCCGGTGGCGGTGGCCAATTCCTTGCTGCCGCAGGCCTCGGGGCTGTGGGCCAGCGCCTCGAGCACTTGTCGTTGGGTCTCATTGAGCGTAGTCGTTTGGCATGAGGGACAAGCCATGGTTTGTTCTCCTTTGGATTGTTGGGCATCGTAGTGTTTCAGACATTTCGGACAGAGACCGAAGAATTCAATCCTGCACCCGGTGATCCGGTACCCTCGTTCCTGCTGCGGTGCAACAGGTGGCGTCGCAGCAGAGGTGGCAATATTGTCGACCCGTTGACAGTGGATGCAATAGACATGGTCATGTTCGCCGGGATCCCAATCGAACCGTTTTTGCCGGCCACTGATCTCCAGTTTTTTGATCAGGCCGGCTTCGGAAAGAATGTCGAGATTCCGGTACACTGTCGCCAGGCTGACCCGCGGTAACTTTTTTTTGATCCGCTCGTATAACTCGTCCGCGGTTGGATGGGTCTTGCTTCGGTTCAACTCGTCGAGGATGACCTCGCGTTGATGGGTCATGCGCAGGTATCGATTCATGGGCTCCGGGCCAAGGAAAAATTTTTCCTAAATGTATATGAGAATTATTCGCACGTCAAGAAAAAAGAAAAAGGAAACCGGAACAAAAACAGCTCGTTTTATCTGAAGAAAGGGAAAAAATAAATGATGCGGGAGGGAAAAAGACGGAGAATCAGGTTGGCACCAGCAGGTCAACCGAAGTTGAGCTGACCCGCTGGTGCCGAGAAAGAGGTTATTCGAGGATAAAGTCGTCGCGCCGGTTATGGGCGTAGTCGTCCTCGCTTGAGCCGTTGAACAGGGGCCGTTCCTCACCGTAGCTGACGGTGCGGATGCGGCTTTCTTCGATGCCGAATTCACGCAGATAATTCTTGGCGCTCACGGCACGCCGTTCTCCCAGGGCCAGGTTGTATTCGTTGGTGCCGCGGTTGTCGGTATTGCCTTCGATCAGTACCCGGGCGGACGGATTGTTTTTCAGATAGTTGCCGTTGTGTTCCATGGCCGGAATCTGATCGCTTTTGATTTTGGACTGATCGTAATCAAAATAGATTGGCTTGAACTCAGGCGAGCAGCGGCCGTGTTCACGCTTGTAGGCATCGCTCTGTGAGTCGGCATTACCGGCAAGGCTGCCCGCGCCGCCGCGACCGGTGGAGTTGAGCCCCTCGGTTCCCGGACCGGTTTCTTCGGTAATGTTTCCCATCCGGTTGCCGTTCATGCTGTCGGAGGCGTTGCCACCGCCACCCGCGTAGGGAGAGACCGGTTTCGGACCGCAACCGCCCAGAAACAGAACAGTGCAAGCAAGCGTCGTTGCAAGGAAAAGACGGGAAAATGTCTGCATGGATCAACCTCGCGAAAAAAGGATGGGATAATGGAAAGGGATTTGCCGATGTATACCTGCAACCTGGTGAAAACGTCAAGAAAAACCCATGTTATCTCTTCTTCTTCCGGTCGATCCGAACGGCAAGGGATCGCCTCTCTTTTTCTTGTTCATCCTCATGGAGATTGGTATAAAAAGAACTCTCTTTCTCTCGTTGCGGTGGTGAGTGTGGATAATAATTTGCTGGAAATTCAGTGGTATACTGGTGATGGTTACCGTCCCTTGGTCGATTTTGCCAACTGGCGGGTGGCGATGCTCAATTACAGTCCCGATCTGTTGCCGGAAAACCTCACCCGGATGCAGCGCCACAACGAGACCGACGAGGTCTTTGTCCTGCTGGCGGGCCGTTGCATCCTCTTTGTCGGCGAGGGGAGGGACACGGTTAGCCGGATCCACGCCGAAGACCTCCGACCCGGCCGGGTTTATAACGTCAAACAGGCGGTCTGGCACACCCACACTCTGAGCTCGGACGCCATGGTCCTGGTGGTGGAGAACCGCGACACCACCTATGACAATTCCCCTTTCACCCCCTTGAACCCGGCGCAGCACCGGGAGTTGATCGACCTGACCCGGTCTCTGTGGAGTGAACCGGACCGGTAAAAAATCCCCGGCAACAGACGGTGATCTTTTTCTCTTTCGTCAATAAATCAATGGGTTTTGCGCGCGGGTTTCGGGGCGGCCGGACTTGTAAAGCAGGGGGGGATCGTGTATATTTTTCTTCCAATCACATGTAAGGCGGCCGCAAACCGCCTCCCTCTTTTTTTCCCTGCGCCAGAAAGGTAACGGTATGAAAGCTTCCCTGAGTAAAAAAACCAAGTTCATTTTTATCACCGGCGGCGTCCTTTCCTCTCTCGGCAAGGGCTTGTCGGCCGCCTCCATCGGTTCCCTGCTCGAATCCCGGGGCCTGACCGTCACCTTCCAGAAGCTCGACCCCTACATCAATGTCGATCCCGGCACCATGAACCCCTTTCAGCACGGCGAGGTCTACGTCACCAACGACGGTGCCGAGACCGATCTCGACATGGGGCATTACGAGCGTTTCACCAGCGCGGTCATGGGCAAGAACAACAACTACACCTCCGGTCGGATCTACTACTCGGTGATCATGAAAGAGCGGCGCGGCGAGTACTTGGGCGGCACGGTCCAGGTCATTCCCCACATCACCGACGAGATCAAGGAGGCGATTGTCCAGTTGGACGGTTGCGCCGATGTGGCGATCATCGAGATCGGCGGCACGGTGGGCGACATCGAGAGCCTGCCCTTCATCGAGGCCATCCGCCAACTGCGCACCGACCTGGGCCGGGAGTACACCCTGTTCATCCACCTGACCCTGGTGCCCTATATCAAGACCGCCGGCGAGGTCAAGACCAAGCCCACCCAGCATTCGGTCAAGGAGCTGTTGGCCTCGGGCATCCAGCCCGACATCCTGATGTGCCGGACCGAGGCGCCGCTCACCGAGGAACTGAAGAAAAAAATCGCCCTCTTCTGCAATGTCGACGCCAATGCGGTCATTTCGGCGGTGGATGTCGAGAGTATCTATGAGCTGCCGTTGCGGCTGCGGCAGGAGGGGGTGGACGACCGCATCCTTGAAAAACTGGGGATCTGGACCGGGTCGCCCAATATCGAGCCCTGGGAGCGGCTGGTGCGCCGGATCAAGAATCCCAAGTCCACGGTGACCATCGGCATTACCGGCAAGTACGTCGATTTGACCGAGTCCTACAAGAGCCTGCACGAGGCCCTGATCCACGGCGGCATCGCCAACGAGACCAAGGTGGCCCTGCAGTACATCAGCGCCGACGGCCTCGAGGACGGCACCGATCTGGACAAGCTCGACAACTGCGACGCCATCCTGGTGCCCGGCGGCTTCGGCAGCCGGGGCATGGAAGGCAAGATCCGGGCCGTGACCTATGCCCGCGAGCGCAACATCCCCTTCTTCGGCATCTGCCTGGGCATGCAGTTGGCGGTCGTCGAGTACGCCCGCAACATCGCCAAAATCGAGGGTGCCCATTCGGTGGAATTTAACCTGGCCACCCCCCATCCGGTGATCTACCTGATGACCGAGTGGTTCGATTTCCGCACCGGCAAGATCGAAAAGCGTGACCAGAATTCCGACATGGGCGGCACCCTGCGGCTCGGGGCCTACCCCTGCAAGCTTGCGCCCGGCACCCTGGCCGCCGCCGCCTACGGCCAGGAAGAGATCAGCGAACGCCACCGCCATCGCTATGAGTTCAACAACAGCTACCGCAAGCCTCTGGAGGAGGCTGGTCTGGTCGTCAGTGGCACCTCGCCGGACGGCACCCTGGTGGAGATCGTCGAACTGGCTAACCATCCCTGGTTCCTCGGCTGCCAGTTCCATCCCGAGTTCCAGTCCAAGCCGATGCAACCCCACCCCCTGTTCCGCGACTTTATCAAGGCGGCCATTACCCACGGCAAAGGCGTAAGATGATCAAGACCGTCGAACTGACCACCACCCCTGCGGGACCGATCACCATCGGCCCAGGGGCGCCGCTGTTGCTCCTGGCCGGGCCCTGCGTGCTCGAGAGCGGCGATCTGGCCTGGGAGATTGCCCGGGAGATGAAGGCGATCACCGCTCGCCTGGGCATCTCCTATGTGTTCAAGGCCTCGTTCGACAAGGCCAACCGCACCTCGCTCTCCTCCTTCCGCGGGCCGGGAGCGGAAAAGGGCCTGCGCATTCTCGGCCGGCTGCGGGAGGAGGTGCGGGTGCCGGTGGTTTCCGACATCCACGAGCCGGCCCAGGCCGAGATGGCCGCTGATTGCCTCGATATCCTCCAGATCCCCGCCTTTCTCTGCCGCCAGACCGATCTGCTGGTGGCCGCCGCCCGCACCGGCAAGGTGGTCAACGTCAAGAAGGGGCAGTTCGTTTCGCCCTGGGACATGGCCCACGCGGTCAACAAGCTGCGCGGTGCCGGCACGGAGCGGATTTTGCTCACCGAGCGCGGCGCCAGTTTCGGCTACAACAACCTGGTGGTGGACATGCGGTCACTTCCGGTGATGCGCTCCTTCGGTTTTCCGGTGATCTACGACGCCACCCATTCGGTGCAACTGCCTGGCGGCGCCGGCGGGAGCTCCGGCGGCCAGCGCGAGTTCATCCCTCCCCTCGCGCGGGCGGCGATGGCGGTCGGGATCGACGGCCTGTTCCTTGAGGTCCACCCCGACCCGAGCAAGGCCCTGTGCGACGGCCCCAATTCCCTGCCCCTGGCCGAAGTCGAACCCTTGCTCAAGCAGTTGTTGGCGGTACGCCAGGCTGTGGCTGGGGTAATCGATGCCTAAGGACGGTTGCGGTATACCGGGGAGGGCGTACCCCACCGACTGCGAACTGACCGAGGGCTTACGCAACCGGGCCATGGCCCGCAACCGGCCGCTGGAGCGGAGCGCGGCCTGGCTGGCCGCCCTGCCCCAGGCGCGGCAGGTGCAACTGCTCTTGCTCGATGTCGACGGCGTGCTCACTGACGGCTCCATCACCTATCTCTCCGGCGGCGGCGAGGCCAAGAGTTTCAACACCCAGGACGGCCTGGGGATCAAGCTCCTCCAGGACAGCGGCGTGGCGGTGGGGATCATCACCGCCCGTAGTTCCGAGGCGGTGGAGCGCCGTGCCCGGGACCTCAAATTTGCCCATGTCTTTCAGGGCAAAGAGGACAAACTCACCGTGTACGAGACCATCCTCAAGGAGACCGGCCTACGGCCGCCGCAAACTGCCTACATGGGCGACGATCTGATGGATCTGCCGCTTCTCAATCGGGTCGGTTTCGCCGCCGCCCCGGCCAACGCGGTGGCCGAGATCCGGCAGCGGGTCCATTACACCGCCGAGCGCTCCGGCGGCCGGGGCGCAGTCCGCGAGGTCTGCGATCTCATCCTCGAGGCCCAGGGCAATCGTGCGCGGATGCTGGCCCGGTTCGACCGATGACCGCTAATCCCCGCAATCTCCTCTGGCTCTTGCCGCTGCTCCTTTTTGCCACCAGCCCCCTGTGGCAACCGCCGCTGGGAGCCTTTCTCACCCCCCGGGGCGGCTATAACCCCAAGCTGGTCCAGCCGCAGGAGGACACCCCTATCCAGAATTTCATCATGGATGCGGTGGCCATCACCATGACCAGCAGCGGCAAGGAGGAGTGGCAGATCGATGCCGAACGCGCCTACACCGGCGAGCGCGAGCACGAAATCGAGATGGAAGGGGTCAACGCCATGTACATCGGCGCCGAGAAGGAACCGATCAATATCGAGAGCCGCAAGGGCCTCTATCTCATCAGTAAGCGGCACCTGATCCTCACCGACCACGTCAAGGTCAGCAAGCCGACCAAGGACCAGGTGCTCCTTTCCGAGCGGCTCGAATACGACGATGCCGACAAGATGCTGGTCAGTCCGGGCACGGTGACCATCCAGACGCCCAGCATGAAGCTGAACGCCGGTCGCATGGACTATGATTTTTCCACCGAGGGCTTTGAGTTCAGCGACCGGGTCAAGGTCAATCTTTGATAGCTTCGTAAAACCCAGAAACCGAAAAGTCACGCCTTACAAAAAAAGGTGTTACGGAGCGCGGAACATCGTTCTCGCGGCTTTTGCGAGAACGACCATCTTTAACTCCCGCCGCCCGGGCGGGTTTCCCCATTGAAGGAACTCCCATTATGTTGAAAGTGAACGAGCATTATCTCAAGTTGCAGGCCTCTTACCTGTTTTCCGACATCGCCAAGCGGGTGACCGCCTTCCAGGCCAACAATCCCGAGCGCGAGGTGATCAAGTTGGGCATCGGCGACGTCACCAATCCCCTGCCCCCGGCCTGTATCGCGGCCTTTCACCAGGCGGTGGACGAGATGGCCACCACCGCCGGGTTCCGTGGCTACGGCCCGGAACAAGGTTATGATTTTCTCCGCCAGGCCATCGCCACAAACGATTTCCAGGCGCGCGGCGCCGAGATCCAGGCCGACGAGGTCTTTGTCTCCGATGGCGCCAAGTGCGACACCGGCAACATCCAGGAGTTGTTCGCGACCGATGCGAAGATCGCCATCCCGGACCCGGTCTACCCGGTCTACCTCGACACCAACGTCATGGCCGGCCGGACCGGCGCCTTCAAGGCCGGCCGCTATGAGGGCCTCGTCTATCTCGAATCGACCAAGGCCAACAACTATGTCCCCGACCTGCCCCGGGAGCCGGTGGACCTGATCTACCTCTGTTTCCCCAACAACCCCACCGGCTCGACCATCACCAAGGAGCAACTCAAGGTCTGGGTCGATTTCGCCCGCGATCAGAAGGCGCTGATCCTGTTCGATGCCGCCTACGAGGCCTTTATCCGCGATCCGGAATTGCCCCACTCCATTTACGAGATCGAGGGAGCCCGCGAGGTGGCGATCGAGTTCCGCAGTTATTCCAAGAGCGCCGGCTTCACCGGCACCCGCTGCGCCTACACCGTGGTGCCCAAGGAATGCATGGCCCATGACGGCAAGGGCAACAAGCAGGCCATCCATCCCCTGTGGAACCGGCGCCACTGCACCAAGTTCAACGGCGTCTCCTACCCGGTGCAGCGCGCCGCCGAGGCGGTCTACTCCCCCGAGGGCCAGGCCCAGTGCACGGCCCTGATCGACGGCTACCTGGCCAACGCCAAGATCATCGGCCAGGCCATGGCTGAGCTGGGGTATAGTTATGTCGGCGGCGACAACGCCCCCTATGTTTGGATCGAGGGCCAGCGCGATTCCTGGGAATTCTTCGACCTGCTCTTGAACCAGGCCGGGGTGGTGTGCACGCCGGGCGCCGGCTTCGGCAAGTGCGGCCAGGGCTATATCCGCCTGTCGGCGTTCAATTCCGAGGCCAATGTGGTCAAGGCGATGGGGAGGATCAAGGAGGCGTTGGGCTGAGCCGGCGTACTTGTCGGGAAGAGGGGGCAGCTGGCCCTGGCGATATCATGGGTCCATGTATATTATCTTTCTCAGGAAGGCTCGCAATGCGAGCCTGAGGTATGATCAACCATCCGCTGGTTGCGGAGAGGAGGAATGCCATGCAAGTCCCCTTGCAGGTCACTTTTCGCAATATGGGGCCTTCGGAAGCGGTGGAGGCCGACGTCAGGAAACGGGTCGACAAACTCAACCACCGTTATCGGGAAATGGTCAGTTGCCGTGTTGTTGTTGAAGCCCCGTTGCAGCACCGCCAAAAAGGGGGCCTCTTCAAGGTGCGCATCGACATCACCTGTCCGGAGGGCAAGTTTGAAGTCAACCGGGACCCCGACGCGAGACATCATGCCCACGCCGATGTCTATGTGGCCCTGCGCGATGCCTTTCTTGCCGCCGAGCGCAAGCTGGAAGAATTTACCTGCCGGCGCAAGGGAGAGACCAAGGCCCACGAGGAAGCGCCGCGGGGCAGGATAACCTACCTTGCCCCCATGGAAGATTACGGCACGATCACCACCCCGGACGACCGGGAGATCTACTTTCACCGCAACAGTGTGCTCAATGCGTCGTTTGACGCCCTGACCATTGGCACGGCGGTTCAGTTCCACGAGGAAAACGGCGATCAGGGACCCCAGGCCAGCAGTGTCAAGGTGATTGAATAACAGGAGCGCCTCCGGACCGGTTTCGGTATCGGGAGGGCTGACCGGGTTCGACTTCAACCGCTGATGCGGGCAATCCGCGGGAGGCTTTGCTTATGGCGCTGCAACTGACTTCTGTTGCCTTTGTGCACCGGGGAGAGATTCCCTCAGTGTATACTTGCGACGGCCGGGATGTGTCGCCGCCGCTGCACTGGACCGGGATGCCGCCGGGGACCAAAAGCCTGGCGCTGGTGGTGTCTGATCCCGATGCACCGGATCCGGCCGCGCCCAAAATGACCTGGGTCCACTGGGTACTGTACAATCTGCCCGCCGGTGCCGTCGATCTGAAGCAGGGAGTTGCCGGCGCCGATCTTCCCGCCGGCACCAGGGAAGGGGTCAACGATTGGCATCGCACCGGGTACGGCGGTCCTTGTCCGCCCATAGGCCGGCATCGGTATTTTTTCAAACTCTACGCCTTGGATACGGTCTTGCCGAACCTCGGCACCCCCACCAAGGCGGAGTTGGAAAAGGCGATGCGGGGGCATGTTCTGGAGGCGGCGGAACTGATCGGCACCTATCATCGCTGATTTTTAGAATACCCCCCCTTTTCCCGTGGGCAGAGGCCCATCTTGAAGTCCCGATGAAGATGGCCTCTCCGGCTCATTCTTCAGAAGAGTTTTCCTGTTTTGATGCGAATTCACTGAGGGGCGCATTCCAGTCCGAGGCGCGGGTATCGGAAATTTCCGTGCCCAGATCGTCCGGGTTGCCGATATCAAAGGGACCGGACCAACTATCCGGTGCTTCACAGACTTCGAGGTCCATTTGATACCAGGTCGCAAAATCAACCTCCTCCACATCGCCGTCAAAGTGTTGGATCTCCACGGTGCGCGCCTCCTCATCCACCGCCACGACGAAAAAACGCTGTCCCTTGTCGAGATGACAATACCAAGTCCCTTCAATCGGATCTGCTTCTGTCGCCATTTTCTCCTCCTCTGGAGCCGGGGGGGCGGCCATCCTTGTGCCTGGCCAGCGAGTCTGCCAATTTTACATGGACATACGATAAAGCCGGTATCACGAAAGCGCATTCCCGGCGGGCGGAATATTCATGCCGGTCGTTGGACAGACGAGTTTGCTGACGCCAGCAGTCGGGGGCAGTGCCGCTGACAATCCGGTTGAAGAGGGGTTGGCAGGTTGAAGGTGGTGGCTTTATTTCCCCGGCGCGTTGCCCTCAAGCGTATATCCCTTGGAGAACATGCATTGCTCGAAGTGCTTTTCCTGCGCGACCGAACGTTCCAAACCTTGTCCCTGTCCCGCATCGTAGGCAAACGGATCCTGGTAGGTTGCCCTGGCGGCTTCCCGCCGGCATCGGGCCGCATCCTGATCGAACTCGGCCTGATTCAATCCTTTTTTGGCCCAGTGCCGCTGTTGGGCGCACCCGACCAAGACCACCGGCGCCAACAGGGTCAAGCATCCCAGGGTAATAAGGGTCTTCTCAACGACAGTCCGTCTCTTCATCGAACACCTCTCGCTATCCTCTTGGTATCGTTGGTTGTCTGTTCCAGGGTGGGTTTGCCCATCCCGCTCAGGCGGTTGCAGAACCCAGCAGCTTGCGGGCGTTGCCGCTGACGATCTGCTCGAAGAGGGGCTCCGGCAGGCCGAGCTTGGCCAGCATCTTGAGGGTGGTGGCCTGGTCGGTCCAGGGGGAATCGGTGCCGAAGAGCAGGTATTCGGGCGGGTGGGCAAGCATGATCTCCCGTAAACGCTTCTGGTCGAGAAAATCGAGGGCAAAGGAGAGTTCCATGTAGATCGGCTTGCCGGTAAGCAGGGTGCGCACATCCGCCCATTCATCCCAGCCGCCCAGGTGGGTGGCGATCAACTTGAGCTTGGGGAACCGTTGGCAGACAGCGAGAATCCGCTGGGGATCGGCTTTGCGGATGCGGGGAAAGGCGATGTCGTAGCCGGCGTGGATCACCAGGATTGTCCCCAGCTCGCTCATCCGCTCGTACAGCTCATACAGTGCGGGATCATCAAGGAAATACTCCTGATAGTAGGAGTGCATCTTGACCCCCTTGAAGCCTTCGTTGTGGATCGTCTCCAGGTGGTCGACCAATTGGGGATCTTCGGGGTGGAGCGAGGGAAAGGGCACGATCCGATCCGAACGGATCTCCTTGGACCATTCCAGGATAGGGGCGAATTGCTCCGGCCGGGTGGCGATTGAACAGAGCACCGACTGCTCGACACCGCTCCGATCCATGGAGGCAAGCAAACCCGCCACTGTGCCGTCGAGGTAGGCCTTGATCCCCCCCTCCCGCTCCAGGGCCGGGATGGCGATCTTGGCGATGGGGTCGGGAAAGGCATGGGTGTGGATGTCGATGTAACCGGCCATAGGGCTTCTCCTGGTAGTTATCTGTTCCGCTGGAGATTCAATATAGCAGATACAGCAAAAGGGCAATCAGGATTGTCGGTGGAGATGAGCGGTTTTGGTTGGACCCGATAAGGAAGCACTTGATCAGAAATGGTCAGGGGTTTCTTTATCGGGTTTGGGAAAGATAATTTTTTTGGCTCCTCGTCATTTGGTGTGGATTTGATTCCTATATATATCAAATCCACACCAAATGACGAGGAGCCAAATAATCACTGCTCGATTTCCGCGCCAATAAAACCAAAGCTATATAGGAACTGGAGAATCGAAACCACAGCAATGGTTGGAACAGTTCTGTCAGAAATCTAAAATGACACGGATTAACCCACCTGAGCCAATGTCGTATTCACCAACCTCTAGGATTCTGCCGGGAACCGCCAGGTCGTAGGCCGTAACTCGAACATGGTTCGGCACATCACCAGGGTTCTGGATGAGCCACGCCCCTCTTGGCACCGGATCACTGCACCTGAATGGCGGGGGTTGATGTCCTGCAGGCCGATCTGGATACCAGATGCGGCATTCACCCGGCGGCGGATAATGTCCTGGAGGAATTTTAAGATGGCTATATCCATGATCGTGCAGAGATGAGCGTTTGCCATCCCGCCGGTACTTGTAAGGATCATCGACGTAATGCTTTCTGAAATCTTTATCTTTATCCCTGTGGTACTCTTTTCGATCCTTCTCCTTCCTGTATTCGTCTTTACCTTTATACTCACGTTTCCAGGAATCCTCGTCGACTCGGTATTCCTTTCGATCTCTCCCTTTCCCAGATTCATCCTTTCCCTCATCTGCGAGGGCAGGAAGATGCAAGGCAAGTGCAATTGCACATGATGCTGTCAAAATAAATTTTTTCATAAATTCACCAAGGTTCTATATGGTTGAAAAAATAAAAACTTCTCCAGGGACAGGTGGTTTTCGCTGACAGCATGGTGGGTGCCGCGAAGGGCATTCTTCACATTGCCGATCACTGTATTGAGCCATTGGAACACCTTGCCGTCATCATAACGGCCGCCCTGAGAGGTAATGAT